>Ga0209499_1002472_pt1 | contig 11803 bp, 16 predicted proteins | sample C_130208_EF_Meta_FD_187306 | JGI IMG/M metagenome (GOLD analysis project Ga0209499, IMG submission 187306) | Freshwater microbial communities from Lake Croche, Canada to study carbon cycling - C_130208_EF_MetaG (SPAdes) (version 2) | ecosystem: Environmental > Aquatic > Freshwater > Lake...
TACTTCTACTGCTACCAGTCACATCAGTATGAACAACCAATTTATCAATGTTGGTAATAATTCTACTGATCCTGGACCCGGAGAATCCAGTGCCACAGGAACAGCAGTGATTCGTTATGCAGCAAATGGTAATATCAGTGTGAATGATTATTTTGATCGTGCTGCTTGGCAACAGACTGCCACAGGTATATTAAAGAAAATCATCAATGGATCTGCTGTGGTAGACAGTGTTGCAGTAACCACAGTGACATTATCTGGTTCAACTGTTACGGTATTACAAATTCCTATTACTGGAAATGATCAATTTTTAAATATACGATACAACATCGGCAATGTATCACGTAAAGGTGTATTGAAAATCAATATTGATTCCGGTGTAACTCCTAATGTTTCCATTACAGACGAATATGACTATTCTTCTGCAGATGGTGGGATAACCTGGACAGCAACAGTGTCTGCACCTGCAAATTCTATCAAGATAGTGGCACAAGGTGGCAGTGGACAAACACTTTCATATCAAACAAACTTACTACTATCGTAGATAAAAATGTTTAATCAATCTGTTGATAAAAGATTGGAATCTTGGCTTGCCCATAGAACCCAACTTGAACAGTCTGCAAATCCCTTACAAGAAGTTTGGGATTTCTGGCATACCGCTCCATTCGTACCACATAATCAACAAGTGGATCCATATCATCGACAAAGTTGGCCCAGCCCTTGGGAAATCATTGCTGAAAACAAGTATGACGATTTTACTCGGGCATTGATGATTGGATGGTCACTGAAACTGACCAAACGATTTTGTGATTCAACTATTGTGATCAAAACTGTGGTTGACAGTCAATACAGTAAAGAGTATAATTTAGTCTATATAGATAATGCTTGGGTCATAAACTACGATGATAATGGTCCAATTTCAGTGGATTCATTGTGTGAATCTTTTGGCCTTGAAAACCTAATAGAACTAGACCCTCCAAGGTAAATATCTTTCTCATTAAAAATAAAAAGGCAAAATCTCATGATCACAGTGGTCAAGCGCAATGGGGAGCGTGTTTCCCTCGATCTCTCTAAAATACAACGACAGGTAGCAAATGCATGTAGAGGGATAGATGGCGTTAGTCCGAGCATGATAGAAATCAAAGCACAGATTGAAATTCACGACGGAATGACCACTGAAACCATTGATGAACTACTACTCAAGGCCATGGTGGATCTCATCGATGAAACGGAAAATCCTGACATCAACAATGTCAACTATCAATATGTAGCAGGACGTCAACGTGTCAGTATGTTGCGTAAAGAAGTCTACGGCAGTTATCATCCTCCCCGCATCTATGACATAGTAAAAACCAACGTGGCCGCTGGAATGTATACCTCCGAACTATTGGAGTGGTATGATGAAAGCGAATGGAACGCCATTGAAATGCTGGTTGATCACGACAAGGACGAAAACTATACCTATGCAGCCATTGCACAGTTATGTGAAAAATATCTAGTACAAAATCGTGCCACAGGACAAATCTTTGAAACTCCACAGATTCGCTATGCCATTGCTGCTGCCACAGCGTTTCATAATGAGCCTAAGGATCGAAGATTAAGTTATGTTAAAGACTATTACCAATGTGCTAGCGAAGGTCATTTTACACTGGCTACTCCGGTACTGGCAGGCCTTGGTACAACTACCAAACAGTTCAGCAGTTGTGTGCTGATCACCAGTGATGATACACTGGACAGTATCTTTGCAGCCGGCGAAATGATGGCCAAATATGCTTCAAAACGAGCCGGAATTGGCCTGGAAATTGGCAGAATTCGCCCCTTAGGCGCCCCAATTCGCAACGGTGAAATCAAGCATACGGGCATGATACCCTTTTTAAAGAAATGGTTCGCAGATTTGAGGTCTTGCAGTCAAGGCGGTATTCGCAATGCCAGTTGTACGGTGACTTTTCCTATTTGGCATTATCAATTTGAAGATCTCATTGTGCTGAAAAATAATCAAGGCACCGAGGAAACTCGTGTTCGTCAAATGGATTACAGCGTGGTAGTCAGTGCTCTTTTTTGGCGCCGCTACAAAAACAAGGAAATGATCACACTGTTTGATCCGCATGAAGTGCCAGATCTCTATGAAGCGTACTATAGAAACAGTACCGAGTTTGAACAACTATATACAAAATATGAACTCGATAAGAAAATTAAAAAGAAGAGCGTATCAGCGGATGAAATATTCAAAAACGGCATCCTTAAAGAGCGCACTGACACTGGGCGAATATATCTTGTCAATATCGACAACGTCATCGCTCAAGGGCCGTTTGACACAACTACTGATCCAATATATCAATCGAACCTCTGTTCCGAGATACTTTTACCCACCCGTCCTTTCCAGAGAATTGAAGACACTGAGGGGAGAATTGCTCTTTGCACTCTTGGCAGCATAAACTGGGGTGCTTTTAAAGACCCACAACAAATGCGCAAAGCCTGTCGTGTACTGGTTCGTAGCCTAAGCAATCTACTTAATTATCAAGACTTTCTCAGTATTCAAAGCAAGTTGGCCAACAGTGAATTTGAACCACTAGGTGTTGGTATTACCAACTTGGCCTATTGGCATGCTCGTCGCAGTCTCAAATACGGTGAAGACGATGCTCTTAAAGAAGTCAAACGGTGGATTGAACATCAGGCCTACTACCTCACTGAAATCAGCGTGGAACTGGCACAGGAGCGTGGTGCTTGCGAACGCAGCAAGTATACATATTATGGTAAGGGCGTATTTCCGTGGGAACGTAGAAATCCGGGTGTAAATGAATTGACAGATTTTACACCCAGTTTGGATTGGGAACCATTGCGTGAACGTATGAAGCAGTATGGCATACGCAATGGCACACTAATGGCAGTGGCTCCTGTCGAGTCAAGCAGTGTGGTACTAAACAGCACCAACGGCATTGAAATGCCAATGGAGTTGATCAGCGTTAAGGAATCCAAGGCTGGAAGTTTTGTACAAGTGGTTCCTGAATATCGTAGATTAAAAAACCGCTATCAACTTATGTGGGAACAGACGGATTGTCTAGGCTACTTAAAAACAGCCGCGGTGTTGGCCGCTTATATTGACCAGAGCCTGAGCACCAACACCTTTTATAGTCCGAAACATTTTCGTGATGGAAAAGTTCCAGGTACGTTAATTGCTAAGAATTTGATGTTGGCTTATAAATGGGGGATTAAAACCCTGTATTATAGCCTTTTAGACAAGGTAGGTAGTAAAAACATACTGACCACCACAACAGTGGTTAATTCTCCAGTGGTGGAGATGATCGACGACGAACATTGCGAGGCCTGTACACTATGAGTAAATTACAATATGATTTAAAGACACCCACTAACTATTTGAAACGTAAAATGTTCTTAGATGGTGCGGTTACGGTACAAAGATTTGAAGAATATCGTTATCCTAAGATTGCTAAATTTGAAGAATTGGCTCGCGGATTCTTTTGGGTTCCAGAAGAAATCAGTCTAACCAAAGATAAAATGGATCACAAAGAAGCCAGTGAAGCAGTCAAACACATATTCACTAGTAATCTACTGAGACAAACAGCACTGGATAGTATTCAAGGACGAGCGCCAGCCCAGGTATTCAATCCGGTAATCAGTATTCCAGAATTAGAGTCCTTGGTAAGCAATTGGAGTTTTTTCGAAACCAACATTCACAGCAAGAGTTATAGTCATATTATTCGCAATGTATATGGTGTTCCTAAAGAAGAATTTAACAAAATTCATGATACCACAGAAATTGTAGAAATGGCTTCCAGTGTAGGCAAATATTATGACCTGTTGCATAAATTAAATTGTCAGAAAGAATTACTACCGGTAGGTGTTCCTGAAACTGAACATGTTCGAGCAATTTGGTTGGCACTGAATGCCAGTTATGCCCTAGAAGCACTGAGATTTATGGTTAGTTTTGCTACCAGTCTGGCCATGGTAGAGAATCGTATCTTTATTGGCAATGGCAATATTATCAGTTTAATTCTACAGGACGAACTATTGCATGCAGAATGGACTGCATGGATAATCAATAATGTAGTAAAAGATGACGAAAGATTTGCTCAAATTGTTGACTCTTGTCGTGATGAAGTGTATGCTATGTATATGGAAGTTATCGCAGAAGAAAAAGCCTGGGCAGACTATTTGTTCAAGAAGGGTGTTGTCATTGGTCTCAATGCTGCTATTCTCAGTGACTTTGTAGACTATACAGCATTTGTTCGTCTCAAAGATATCGGTATTAAGTATCTCGCAGACCATCCTAAAACCAGTCCTATTCCATGGTTCAACAAACATTTGAACATAGGAAAAAAACAAACGGCTCTGCAGGAATCTGAAAGCACCAATTATGTAATTGGGGCCATGTCAGCCGATGTGGCGTATGACGAACTTCCAGATTTATAAAAAGGATAAAAATGAAAGCTATTGTTTGGAGCAAATTCAATTGCCAACATTGTGATCAGGCCAAAGCACTGCTGGATCAACAAGGCATTGAATTTGAAGAACGTCGAATTGGCGACGGGTGGACCAAGGAACAACTATTAGAGTCGGTTCCCGCTGCTCGATCAGTTCCGCAAATCTTTGTCAATGATCAACTGGTTGGTGGATTTGTAGAACTACAAAAATATTTAAAAGAGAATATAAATGTCTAATGAATATGTTCCCCAATCCCCTTATGTAATTGACACATTAGAAACAGCCACTATTCCTTCAATTGACCTAGCAGCCCTAACAGGATTAACTAGTTTCAGTGCTCTAACTACCGCTAATATTTCTGCGTTGAACAACATGAATTGTACCAGTGGGCTTCAAAACAGTTATGGCAATGTAACTAGCGGTACCGGTAGTGCTACCACCAATCCACATGCCAGTCCGTATGTTTACACTACCAGTGGCACTAGCACGCCTTTCTATACTGCTGCTGGTACAAATTGGTCTACAATTGGCCCCAATTCTGGGTTGCATGTTAAGGCTGATGCCGAATTCGAAGGCGATATTAAATGGAAAGGCCGCAGTCTAGGTAAACTATTAGAGAAGATCGAAGATAGATTGGCTATTCTGCAGGAACCCGATGCTGAACGATTGGAAAAATTTGCGGCATTGAAAAAAGCATATGATCATTACAAGACATTAGACCGTCTAATCGGCGATGAATAATTAAAAAGGAAATTAAATTGTTAATTGATAAAGGTTTAAGCAACGGTGATATTGTCAGTCTAAAACTGATCAACGGCGATGAATTGATTGCACGATTTGAAAATGAAACTGCAGATGAAATTTGTATTGAGCGTCCACTAGCATTGACCATGAGCCCACAAGGCGGGTTAGGCATGGTTCCTTGGATGTTCTTGGGTGCTAAAAATACCATTACTCTAAAACGATCACATGTATTTGCCATGGTTCCTAGTCAGAAAGATGCGGCAGATCAATACATGCAAGGCACCACCGGTATTGCTTTACGTTAAATAATGTAAACAAGGATGAGAGTATGCCATATATAGCCGTTCCTGGAGTTGCCCAGAAATCCAGTCCATTGCCATCAATTCTTGATGTTCACAGTAGTGGAAATGTTTTTATCAATGGGGTAAAGGTCGCACTGCATGATTCACCAAAATCTGATGTGTTTGTATTAAGTCTAATTGATTCTCCATCTTTCCCTCAAGAAAATGCTATAAATCAAATTGACGGCGAAGATAACGAACAAGCGGTAACCATCAACCAAGAAAGATTGATTAAGGAAGGCACTATTACTCAATATGAAATAGATAAAGGTAAGAATGCCGGAGAAAATCCTGCTGCCACTGACACAGCAGCACCAGGAAATGGTACTGTTCAGTCAGTAACTACAGGATCAGTTACACTTAACGATTCCATTGACGATACACTACTTTACGATAGCCCATTGACTGGCAAAAAATACTATGTTAAAACAGTTACCAAACAACCCGGCGTGGTATTTCCTTATGATGTTGCCACAGTGGCTCCACAAAATGGATTGACTGTGCAACAGGTCTGTGATAATTTGAGACTATTGATCATTAACTGTTTTGATCCAATTAAGAACAAATATTCAGATGCATTCATGACCTGCTCATTTAGAGCAAACATTGGCAATTCAAAAAGTCAACACATATCCGGACAGGCCTGTGATATACAGTACTCATCTGCTAGCAAGGAAGATTACTATACTCGAGCATTATGGATCAGAGACAACATCAAATTTGATCAATTTTTGTTAGAATACAAAACCACTGGTACCCGCAATCCTTGGCACCATGTTAGTTTTAGTTCTTCAAGTAATCGAAATCAGGTATGTACTTTTATGAATGACAAAAACTGCAAAGGACCGGGGGTGACCGGACTGTATGATTTAAGCAACGCCTGAGATTCTGTTGACAAGGGCAGCAGTTCAGTGTATTATATACACACTGCAACAGTAATTCAACTTTCGAGGAACAGTCATGTATAAGTTCAATGTTTGGATTCGTCTTAATCAGTATCAGACTGCCAATGTCATTATCCATGCCAGCCATGGATATGAAGCCAAAATGATTGCCGAAGCCCAATACGGATCTGGCAATGTTCTCAACTACACCCAAGTCAACGACTAATTATGGCATTTCATCTTGAAGGCCCGTGGCTTACCACTACGGGTAAAAAACGTGGCAAGAAAAAATGGGCCAGTGCTGAAGCCAAGCAACAGGCAGAAGAACTAGAGGCCAAATGGAAAGATCTACTTAAACGACAGGGTGTTGAAAAAGAAGAACGCAGTAAACGTCGTGCCCTAAATTCTCCTCCACTGGTTTACAATCCTGGTCCACCGCCTGGTCGTGAGACTGTTCGTATCGCCAGCCTAGAATCTACTTGGGCACCGTGTGTACAGACTCCTAACCCAGTCTATACAGGGACCAAGGTTCGGGGCATTGGTACTATGCACAAGAGCAATGCTGTGCCTATTTTTAGCGACGAAGAAGCCAAAGAAATTTCCAGTATGAGGCGTTAGTACACTAAATAGATGCATGCGTGTATCATTTAATGAAAAATTAATTGCTTATCTAACATTAATTAGTGGGTTATGTGTTTCGGCAGTGGCTGTCTATTATAGCGTAGCCGGCCTTGCTGCTATTTTTGCCAGTGCTGTTGTCCCTATTATTATTATGGGGGTTTCATTAGAAGTAGGTAAGATTGTAGCCACAGTATGGATTAAACAAAATTGGAGCATTGCTCCAAAACTGATTAGAACATATTTGGTTGTGGCCATTACGGTGTTGATGTTGATCACCAGTATGGGTATATTTGGATTCTTATCCAAGGCTCATTTAGATCAATCAATGCCCAGCGGGGATGTTGTTGATCGTTTAGCAGTCGTTGATGGTAAAATTCAAACCGAGAGGGAGAACGTCGATGCAGCCAAAAGAGCACTTAAACAGATGGATGACACTGTTGACCAGACTATGGCAAGATCTACCAGTGAGACCGGCGCCACTAGAGCCGCCGCCCTTAGAAGAAGTCAACAAAAAGAACGTGGTCAACTACAAAATGATATTGCTAACTCACAGGCTCGCATTGGTGTCCTCGCACAAGAACGAGGTCCGATTGCCAAAGAACTCAGGCAAGTTGAAGCCGAAGTAGGACCGATCAAATATATCGCCTCGTTTATCTACGGCGATACAGATCCTACAATATTAGAACGAGCAGTCACTTGGGTAATTATAGCACTGATTGTAGTGTTTGATCCATTGGCTTTGATTCTATTGTTGGCCAGTCAGATCAGTTTCCAGAATTTTAGAGAACGCCAAGAACCCAAGGAAGAAGAAACTCCAGATCCGTATGTTGCTGATGTTGGTGAGAAACCAATTGCTAAAGAATCAGTAGAAGAAAAACCTGCCTATGAGCCCGACGAAGGCCCGTTAACAGAAGAACAAATTCAACAGATCCGAGAATTTTCCAAAGTCTACTCGGCGGAAGAAAACGAATTAGATCATAGAGAATTAAACATCGAACATTGGACAAAATTGGCCAGAAGTCGTAGAGTAAAAATGGATGACATTCCAGAAGAATATCTAGGCGAAGTTAAAAGAAGGGTCTAATGAAGAACAAGATCACATTGGTAACTCCTCCGGATTTTTTTGAGAATGACAATTACAGCATTTTACTAATTGACATTGATGATCGAGATCAAGAAATAATAAGTCAATGGCTGGCCAATAGTCAAATAGATCAACATATCAATATATATTTTTACATGGGGGAAACCAATGTTGATTGGTTACTCTATGCTCTTTCCAGAGCCGATGCTACGTTCATTGATGTAGATAACCTCGGCTCAATTAGTTCTAGACTTGGTGGTTACATACTAGGAAAAAAACATACCTTTTATAAAACCAAAGATGATAACTTATCTGCCTTATACAGTTACATTAATCTGAATCGTATGTCAGATGTTGAGGTCTTTCTACAAAGAATTGTAACAGAAAAGTTAAATACAATTTTGGTAAAAGATCTATGAATAAAAATCGAAATGGGCCGTTGGGAAATAAAATTATCTGCGGAGAGATGCCTTTCAATATCGCACTTAAGAAATTTAAACAAAAAGTTGATGATTCTGGAGTATTAGAAGAAGTCAGAGCCAGAATGTTTTACGAGAAGCCCACTACTGAACGTAAACGTAAGAAAGGTGCTGCCAAGGCCCGCTGGCAGAAAAAACTCAGAGATCAGACAATCCCAAAAAAAATGTATTGACACCTTTGTCAATATCTGCTACACTTAGAGCATGACTAAGAAAATCAAAGTTGTTTTTAAACCCGGTGCCTTTGATAATTTTGAAGGCTCTCAGGAAGAACTTGATGCCTTTGTGGCAGAAATCATCGAAGGCTTCGAAAGCGGAGAATATCTTAAAGATACTCATCTAGAAGATCTGGACGAGTCTACTGAACTGGTTCTTCGAGTTGCCGGTACTGATTCCTCAAGACTACTGCACTAATCGGTTGACAGCCGACTCAAGAACGGCTATAATATATTCACGTTCAACATTTATTCAACGAGGCGGTATGGCAACAATTCAACAAGTGGTAGATTATAATCGAGATAATGTCGATTGGGTTAAGTTTTTCTCAGTAGTTGATACATTGGGAAAAACTATGAATGGTCCAAAAGATCGTTTTGATAAAAGCGATATTCTCGAAATGGCGTTGGATATCTTTAGTAATGGTAATATTCAAAGAGTTGATATGGTTGGCTGCGATCATCTTCTAGACAATCTACCAAATTCTAATGGTACTCCTACTACACAAGAAATGAAATTTGTAACAGAGTTGTTCTACAAAGAATATGTTGTAAAGCAGGGCAAAAACAAAACTAAAGTACTACAATCTATTGCTAATTATAAACTCAACAAAACAAATAAAAACACCGGACTACCGACGGTACATACAATCACTTTGAAGTTAATGAACTCATTAGGGAAGAATACTCATACAACTTTGCCGGCAACATATGCAGAATTTCTTTTGGTTGCCGACAGTAACAGTATCCACGTGATTAAAACTACCGATCTTGTTCCTTATCTCAAGTTTGGCGGGGATGGCATTGAAGCAAAGAATGTTCCATCAACTCTTTTCCATGAAGTTGTCGGTCCGCCGGATCTTGTAGGTCGAAAGGCATTGGCTAATTCTAACTACAAAGAACTAAAGATTGCTTTTCAACGACACTTTTTAAGCCAATTCTAATATGTCAGATTACAAGGTTTATAATCAATCCTGTATCGAAGGCATGCGCGAGCATGTCAAGGATGAGTCTGTAGATCTTATCTTTACAGACCCGCCATACGGTATTGATGGCGATGAACTAGATGTTCATTATCATAGAGATGAAAGCAATGTAGTGCCTGGATATATTGATGTACCGTTGTCACAGTACGCTCAATTTAGCCAAGAGTGGATAAACGAATGTGCCAGGGTGTTGCGGCCCGGTGGTAGTCTTTATATTGTTAGTGGATATACCAATCTGCATCATGTTTTAAATGCACTGCATTCTACAGACTTAGAAGAAATTAACCACATCATTGCCAAATACAGTTTTGGAGTTAGTACAAAGAATAAATTTGTATCAAGCCACTATCATGTATTGTTTTGGCAAAAACCCAATAAGGGCAAACTGAAACGTACATTCAATAGCAATTGGAAATACACAGATCAAAAAGACAGTTATCACGATCGTCTTAGTGTACAAGATATGCCAAGGGCACACAATCCAGGCCAGATAAAAAATAAGAATCAACTCAGCGAAGACTTTATCGAAAAGTTCATAATGTACTCCAGCAACAGAGGTGACACCGTTCTGGACTGTTTTGGCGGCGGATTGACCACTGGGCGTACTGCTCTACGATGGGGTCGTAAATTTATTGGGTTTGAACTGAACACCAATGCATATGATGCATTTCTTCCTACACTAGAAAATATAGAAGTATTAAAAGATCCAGTACCTATTAGCCCAGATGCGGCAGAACTAGCCAAACGTGAAAAAATGCGCGAAGGTTGGCGTAAAGATAGACTACTAAAAAAATCCAAACAGTAATCATAACATCATTTAAGGAATGCAATGGCATCTACATATAAATTATGGGCTCCAACCTGTGCAAAGACTGATTGTACTAACAAAGTAGGGTATCATAACAAATATATAAAGACCGACGGTACTCCGGGTTACAAATGGAAAGCATTTTGTAGCTACCATCGAACCGTCGGTAAAGCAGAAAGAGATGCTTTTATAAAATCTCGAGGAGGTTGTGAAAATGTCGATGCTCGATGTGGATTTAAATGCGGTGATCCAACAACACCTAGTTTGACAATAGATCATTGGGATGGCGACAGACACAACAATGACCAAGACAATTTAGTGGTATTATGTGCTAACTGTCATAACGAAAAAAGCAAAAGATTTAAAGATACATTAAATCGATACTCAAATTATTCATCACACTTTGACAATCTATTTGACTTTGTATAATGGCTAAACATTTAATGGTAGATATGGAGACACTGGCTGTCTCACCGAGCGCTGTTGTCCTTAGTTTAGGAGCAGTGCATTTTGATCCTTATAGCACTGGATATGGCGATAGTATCTACTTCCGTATTGATCTCGACGATCAAGATACTCTAGGACGTGAAGTAGATCCAAAAACGATAGACTGGTGGTCAAAGCAGGACCCTGCTATTATGGAAGAAGCATTTAGTCTAGATAACCGTATTCCGCTGGTAGATGCAATGGACCAGTTCCATCGTTTTGCTTGGGGCTGTAGTGCCTTTTGGAGCCACGGGGCTACTTTTGATTTGGTCATACTGGAAAATATCTATCGCCAATTAAACAAACCATTGCCGTGGAACTATTGGCAATTAAAGGATACTCGCACATTATTTGACCTAGGTCATGATCCGGAAATGCCACAAGGCAGTAAACATGATGCACTACAAGATGCTATTCGGCAGGCTGTGGGCGTACAGAACGTATATCGTAAACTCAACATCGCAGAACGGTAAAATACACCGTTGACATACCGATCTCCGCGTGTTATACTTTAAGATGCATAAAAACACAAGGAGTTTATTTTATGTCATTCACTACTATTACAACCACCCAAACCGAGTTTCTAGTTAACCATCTTCGTGGCACCGGCCGTACCCTTAGCGAGGCACAGGCACGTTCACTGTATGGCATCAAGAACCTCCGTGCTCGCATGAGTGAGTTGCGCAAAGCAGGCTATCGTGTTCGCACAGACGTA
>Ga0209499_1002474_pt1 | contig 11790 bp, 11 predicted proteins | sample C_130208_EF_Meta_FD_187306 | JGI IMG/M metagenome (GOLD analysis project Ga0209499, IMG submission 187306) | Freshwater microbial communities from Lake Croche, Canada to study carbon cycling - C_130208_EF_MetaG (SPAdes) (version 2) | ecosystem: Environmental > Aquatic > Freshwater > Lake...
AGGAAGACACATTACGAATACACACCTTAATTTCCTTCAAATCCTTCTTAAAATCAGGCCTTACAACAATTGCATTCATTAAGGTATCACTCACGTACTGTAGTTGAGCCCTTCTATCATTATGAATTTTCCACGAAAGACGGAATATTGTATTGTCTCCACATTCTTCAATTGGACATCGTGTACTATCGGTTTGATTGTAAGATACTGCTGAACAAAGAGTATGAAATTTATGACCACACATATATTGTGTAAGTGGATAGGATGGAGTCTCTGCCCACGATTGTTTGCAATGAATGCATCCATTCTCTGGACTGATATCCTTTGTTTCATCAAGGCTTAGAGGATAATTTAATTCCCTGAGGATTGCATCCAAATCTTCTGGTGGTGTCCTCATATATTTTGTAAGGGAGCCTAAAGAATTCTTCTTATCAGGATTTAAAAATTCTAGCCACTTTGGAGCATCTTCTGGATACATACTTATATAATCTTGAATAATATTCGATAAAGGGGTTTGAGGAATCATAACATCAATCGGGTCATCACGTATATCTTCTCTATCCATATTATTATAAGAATATCAAGGATTTCTTAGGCCTAGGTTCATACAGTAAAAATTGAATTCAACAAAATTCTATGTTTACAGTACGCAATGGTATTTCACTACGAAAAGAACGAGAACGGACACTATGTTTGCTCCATTTGCAAGGAGGTAAAGGAAAAGCAAAACACAATGCATTATCATTTACAGAAGCACGAGGGGACAATGCCTCACGAATGCTCACATTGTCAAAAGAGATTTTATCAGAAATATGCTCTAGATGACCATATTAAGTTACGCCATTCAAAGAAACCAGTTGAAGCCAATATTAAATGCCCCTTTGATAATTGTGCAAATACCTTTCAAAAGAAGGAGCATTGTCGCGTACATATCGCACGGAATCATATTCGTGCCTTTCTTGACCCCTGGATTCAAAAGAAGGAAGGCTCAAAGATTCATACCTGCGGCTCGTGTAAGAAGGAATTTAACTCATACCCTGCAATTCTATATCACGTAATGGACCACGCGAAGGAAACGACTGACCCTGTTCTAAAGGCAAAATTAGTCATTATCTAAATAGGTTTCCCTCCACTAACCGTATTGAATAGAAGCATTAAGCTATAGGTGTGATATCCGAATCCAGCGAAAGCCAACATAAGCAAGGCTTCAAATGCAAATCGTGGTGTTTCTTTTTCATAGTAACCAATGTAAAATAATAAGGGTGCAATGAAGAACACATGGATGAGGTTTATCCATAAAGTTGAACCACCTGTCTTTAGTTTCGTGTATACCCTATAGAGATGATACAAGATGATCGCCCCCGACAATCCAATGAGTCCCTTAAATACAAGATCCGGCGTACCGGCCCTCTGGACGCCTATATATATAAGGAAGGGACTCACAATGAGAATGTGAAAGAGAGCCAGGAGAACGTGATGGTCCATCTACCTAGGGTTCCAAATATTGAACCGTCACTTATACCCACACAACTTGTAAGAGACCAAAAATTCCTCCATATCTTTACTGATGGAGCCTGTACAAACAATGGAAAGAAAAATGCCAATGCTGCCTGGGGCGCCTTATTAGTTTCCGATATAGGCTATGTCGTCTTAGATCGTTTCTCAGGTGCCGTTCCTATAAGAGAACCTCAAACGAATCAACGGGCTGAACTACGAGCCTTGCTACGTGGTTTAGAAATTGCCGATGAGAAACTCAAGTCAGATCCGTCTCTGACTAAGGTGCAAATCTGGTCAGACAGTGAATACTCCATAAAATGTGCATCGGTCTGGGGACCCACCTGGAAACAAAGGGGCTGGAAGAAACAGGGTGGTGATATTCAACATCTAGATATTGTTCAGCAGCTGGTACTTGGAACACAGAAACTTGGCCGTAGCATTGAATATAAATGGCTCAAAGGACACAAGGGAGGTGAATCACAATATGCCTTTCCTTGGATGTTTAATCACCAAGTGGACGCCTTGGCTACGGCTGCGTTACGTTAATCAAAATATATAGTGAATCATTACATTAGAATAATGAATTCATTCACTGTACAACCAGGTGGTGGGCTATGTAATTATTTACGTGTCGTTTTTTCTTATTGGTTACACTGTAAGAAGAATAATTTATCACTCAATGTCATCTGGATTACAACAAATGAGTGCAATGGCTTTTTTCTTGATTATTTTGAACCTCTTGAAGGTGTGACCTTTTTAAAAGAAAATCCAGGTCTAACTGTTGATTATTCTGGATATAGCTGGCACCCTAATTACAATCCATATGTAATGTTAATATACAATGGACTAAAACCACTTCCCTATATTCAAGAGAAAATACAAGCAAATATTAGACTCCTAGGAAACTATATTGCCGTTCATATTCGTAGAACAGACCACGTTTGGTTAGCACAAGCAGAATATCATTATACAGATGACGATGCCTTTATTGAATTCATAGAAAGCAAACCAGAAATGAATCTATATATTTCAACCGATAATAGAAAAACTCAAGATGAATTCTATGCACGTTTTGCAAATAGAATAAAGGTCATTGACCTTATTGAACCAAATGAGTCCTTAAGACAAACCAGTCTTGAAAAAGCCATTGTTGATATATATACTTGCATACATTCATCTGAATTTAAGGGCAGTGGTTGGTCATCATTCAGTGGAACAATCAATCAATTTAAATATCCTATGAATGAAAATGGTTATTTTAAAACTCATGTTCCTTACTAACTTGATAGCATTTCCTTAATCACACGATTCGATTGCTGAATCGCTGAATTGACCCAACACTGATTTTCAGCCCAAGATTCATTCGTCATATAGACATTGGGCATTTCATTAGGTAAGGGTATAAGAGATGCATTCGATACCTTATCAACCTTATAACTACCAGGGGTCCAATAAGAACACCCATCTGACCACGGATGAATCTTAAAATATAAGGGTGCGTGAATTGGTATTGTTGGAAAGAATTCACGTATGTGTTTCATAACTTCATCTATGATAGACTGGTCGCCATTCTTCATTCTATGAATCCAGTATTCAGCATCTTTTCCATCTGTATAGGATATCATAATTGTACCCTTTGTTGCATCGATTGGAATCACATATCTTAACGGAGCGGGGCATACAAATTTCTGAATATCCTTGAACCAGGCTGAGCCATTGATTAGTGGAAATACTGCATACATACGAACAAGTGGCCTCATTGTAACTTGCTTTAGAATCTGTAGATTCTTGAAGCAAGGGATTTTTGCTAGTGCATCACGTGGAATTGTTACAAGAACCTTTGTCGCTCGAATCGGAATATTATCCTTTACAGTTATCGTATATCCGTTCCGAATTTTATGGATATTTGTAACTTCTTTACTTCTAAGAATCTTTACACTTGCTTTTTGTACATCACGTTTTAATGCACCAATAAGAGATGAAAATCCAGCCATTATAACAAAGAACCCATTATGTTGTCCTAATTCCTTATGAATAGATTCGAGAGCCTTATCTGCACGAAGAGTGTCTAATTCCGAACTGTATTCGTAAGTATCTATGAAATTTTGAGTCTCCTTTTTTCCAAGGGTTTTTTCAAGGACTGACTTCAATGTCGATTTTGCTAAGATATCAGGAGATACTTGTGAAAGAGCTAGATTATCCATATAACGACCAAAGTCAATTGTCTCGGCAATTAATGATCCTTCAGAACGCCATTGAATTGAAGTAGGAATAGGAATCGTGTCAATCTTATATTCTTTTAATAGTTGAATTGTTTCTGTATGGCTAACGTGAATCCGACCTGCCCCCGCTTCCCATTGAATCGGACCAACACCTGGGATAGTCTTTTTGAACGTTGATATACGTCCACCAAGAAACTCATATTTCTCTAATATGCATATATTAGCATCAGGCAAGGCCTTCGATAATTCTCTTGCACAATACAAGCCGGAAATGCCGGCACCTATTATGCATATATCATAATCCATCTTATCTAAAAGGAGTCCATAATCATATCGAAGACCATTTGCGTGTTTGATGATGCGAACTTACCAAGAAACTTTCCCTTCTTAATAAAGGCAAAAGAGGGTATTGTCTGTAAGCCACAATATCCAAGAGTATACTTATTTTCATCAATGTTACACTTGTACCAGGTAACATTTGGGTGTAAAGTCTGAAGACTATCAAAATCTAGTTTCTTACAGGCTCCACACCAGGGTGCCGTAAAATAGACAATAACATTCCCATTGTTATCATTGGACTCCTGATTTAGAAGTTCCTCGAACTGCGCCTGGGTTTGGAGGGGTATCATCGTCATCTGTAGTTTTATGCAATGTTTTTCTAAATGTGTATATTACGTATCCACTGAAGGCAAGAAGAGCAACACTGAATATAAGAACCGAGGATGATACGGATGGTTCCATACTTACTGCACCTCCTGTCATTGCTGCTGCAGCTAGAGCAGGTGCAGCGGGTAGAGCGGTTATAGGAGGTAGAGTGGGTGGAGCAGGTAGAGTACTTGAAGCTTGAGAAGCCTGCTTTGCAATCGTGGCTGGAAGATTCTCTACAACCTTCTCGGCAATATTGGGAAGTTTCTCTAGAAGCTCAGTCGTCTTTATAGCAGCAGACCCTGCCTTTTCCGCTGCCGTTGCCATTGGCTGAACAGTTGACTTTACGATGGTGTCAGCCGCCGCAATGGATTCTTTTGCAACTGCCGTACCAGAATGTATAACTTGCTTTGCATCTTCTACACCCTCATTTGCAACTAGGCCTACAACCCCTGAGGTAGCTTTCGCAGCAACAATCGGTATTTCTGCTACCGCCGAAGCAAACCGAAATGGCCACCAGGTTGGAGCACTTGATTCTACCTTTTCATTGGGTAAGGGTCCAAGAGCAGAACGATTAAAGTAATCTCCTAGTATCCAGGATGCCGGGAGTACACGAGCACCTCCCTTCTCAAAAAGCCCCCTCTGATCAAAAAATATACGATAGGCATCGTAAAATCCCCAAGCGATAGCCAGAATAGTCATCAATGGAAAGAAGGCGTACATAATCAGCTGAAGAAAGGCACCAATGTAATCTCCAAGAATCACCTTATTCAATGGAGTAATTAGCAATAATGTAGAGGCAAATACATACGCCACATATCTCCAGGGTCTAGCAATTTCTGGAGGAGATAAGGGAATATCCTTTCCAATAAACATTCCTGCACCAATTCCAGTGGGTCCGTAAAATGGAACGGCTAGACCATATTTCTCAATAAATTCTCTTTCTCCAGTGGCCTGTGCAATATCATAAAAATACCAGAAACCAAATAAGGGAATCATCGTTATAAATTTAAAAAAGGCCGTCCAAGGGCTTCGTAAAAGTAAATGATCTATACCAAGTAATCCTGTTATAGGGAATATCGCAAATGTCATATATAACCAATATGGAATTTGACTTCCTTTCCAATAGGCTCCCTGTGTTAATTTTACATCCAGGAGCATGGCCTCTACTAGATTGTAAAGAGAACTCCTCCAAAGCCATCCGCAATACGGAAGACATTGTGGTTGATAGCATAAATGCGAGAATGAAGAGTTCCAACTATACAGGCTGTAGCCTGTGATTGTGTAAGGGTTACAAGGGTTTCAGCTGATAACGTTGGAGTATTCAAGGTAAGAATTGAGGTTGATTTATTATAGGATCGTATCAAGGTACCTGATGCAATTCCTTGACCTGATAGAGAGGCACCTACTACTGGAGTCGCACCTACTGTAAATGTTAATGATGCAACACCGGCTGAAAATGCTCCAACATTAAATGTACTTGTTGTTACAGCAGGTGGCTTAACAATCGCCGGATCAAGATTCACCTGTAAAATAATCGAATCTAAACGACTTGCATTGACTGACCCAGAGGGTTGAACATCCTCGGGGCGAATCGCAAAACTATAGGAATATACAAAGAAATCCTCTGGAATTACTGTATGATGCTGCCAGGGTTGAACTAAGCGGAAATACCCTGCATCACGAACCTGAAAGCGGTCAAACCCATCAAATTGTAAGACAGCATCTTGCATCATATCCTTCCTTGTACCTGCCTCACTTGCACCAACCGATGAATAGTTGAAATATTCGTGATACCGCGTCATATCATCACGCTGAATATACCAGAATATTTCACGCAATGGGTGATTGAATTCCATTTGAAGAGAGGCCGTGATTGCACCGGGGGCAATGGCAATCGGAGCTGTATATTGTATCTGCTCAATCAAGTACTCGTGGGTACTACTGACGAATCTTCTACGCTCCTCAACATCCAAATACATATAGTCACCCCATAACATCAAGGACTCAATCTTTGCAGGTTGTACCTCCAGTGTCGTGCAATTCGGTGATGTAAGAAGAGGTGAATAAAAGAGTTGATTCAAGGGTCTTAGAGTTAAATTGATGCGAACAGGGTGATACTGCAAGGCTAAAAGAGGCAAGGCAAGCCCAGGATTCTTGCAAAACCAGAATCTGAGAGGAATATAGAGTTTGAGAGGACCTTCAAGTGTATGATATGAATATCCATCCACCTTGCCAATCATATTGTAAAATCCACTTTGCTTATCTGTAGTTGTCGTATAGGATGACATAATTTCCATCCATTCTCCATTTTGTCTATCAATCTCTTGCTCTCCCACTTCAATCGTTATTTCTTGAATGAGTGCATGACCAATTGAATTTACATAGGCTGCATCTTGACCCGTAGTGAGTTTTAGAGCCGGTAAACTCACTTCTAAAACAATTTGACCAAGCAGGTCTCCACGGCGTGGTACAAGACAGGTAATACGTTTTCCGAAATCAGGAGTGCCGTCAAAATACATGGGTTGACTTTCCATTGCAAAATTCGTATGACGACGATAGACCATCTTGAACCAGGTCATTTGAGGGTTTCCTGTTAAAAACATATCCTGCTTTCCAGTGGCTACAAGTTGTAATAAACCTCCTTGGCCACCCATCTACAAGTACATGAAAAAATCAAAGGTTTATATATAAGGCGCATCCAAATATTATATAAAATGCTAGTAGTATGGCATCCTCAAAGAAATCACAGTACTTAGATTCTCTCAGCGTAAAGGATATTTTTCCAAGAGGTGAAAATAATACAACCTTAGGAAGGGATAAGATTCTTATAACAGATGGCGAAGGGGGTACTGTATGGCAAGATGTAACTGATTTAAGAGTTAGCGGCGGTGCCTTCACAACAATCAATACAACATCTGGTGATATTCTAGCCAGTGTTGGATATCCATATGTATCAATCCTAAATGGTCCTAACGCAGGTCTTACAGTAGATTCTACGGCACCCAATACCTTACGTCTATATGCCAACGCGTTTAATCAAATCAATCTTTCAGGTAATTCAAGTGGTTCATTGAATCTATCAGGATACGATAACCCAACCGATACATATAAAAGTACAATTTCCTTTATAGCTGGCGAAAATATACGTCTGGTTGGAAATTCCAATAGTAATTCCTTATCCTTTAGCGCAGTCGCTGCTTCCAATGCCACAACTTCAACTATATCATCATTTTTAACAAATATATCTACACTCAATGCATCCTTTGGTTCCAGTATAACATCCTTTAGTAGCCCTTATTCTAAACAACCCTTCATACAATATGGTTCTGCAATGGTAGACTCAGCAGGACAGGTGTCAATCATTTTCAGTGCGTTACCCAATGGAAAAACATATAAAAATGCAAATTATTCAGTTCAATTGACCTATCAATATAGTCTAACCCCTGCTCTCACAAAGCCCTTATCCTTTTTAATAAACTCTGTGAATGCTTTTACTGTGTATGGAGATGCAAATCGTACAGTGGCTTGGACAAGCTACGGGGAAATTATTTAGTCATTCAGAAATACTGGCTTAGTTCTACGTGTATAAACGGTCAAGTTCTTATCCTTCTTTGCACCCTTATAATACTTAATATAAGACGCAAGAGGGTCATCTTTTACTCTATATTCATCATCCATCGCGACCGCAAATCCAATGCGTTCACTAGGGTTGATTCCTGGAGGAAGATTCGCCTTTAGCCATTGAGCGTGAGCCTTGCACGAATGCGTCTTACCTGGCCAACGATACTCATATTCTTCAGCAAGGGCTAGGGCAAGATCCACAGTCCACATATAATTTCCTGCACACTGGCGAACCCAAATTGTACAAGGGTGGTGAAGGTGAACCGGGCGATAGCCATTCTCATCCGCACACTTACGCTTGGGTGCACTCAACATATGCTCAGGAACCGAGAGCAACTTATGCGCCTTGGCAATCTTTACAGCAGAGCGCTCCTTCAGAAGTTCAGGATGTACTGCCATCCAGTGCGCAGTATAAAGCATCTGACAAGCCTCCAGGATCATCTTGATTACGTGCTTGTCGCCGTGTGCCTCAGCCGCATTCTTAGGATTGAGATGCAAGATAAAGATATTCATTTGTTTAGGGTACCTTATCAAGGGTCACCAAACATTTCAATTTTTTCACTAAAAAAAGCAGGTTTAAACTTCCTCTGAGAAAAGATACTAGATGATTGCACGTAACCCAAAAACGGGTGGACAAATTCGTGTTATGAAATCCGATACCTCCATATGGAAGGATTCCAAGACACTTGTTTGGATGAAGAGACCCTTTTGTGAATCAGAGGCTCGGTGGAAGCGTTTTGATCTTCTTGTAGTCGGCGTAGATCCAGAACTCCTTCAATGGAATCCTCAAATTGTAGTTCTCGCAGAAGATACGGAACGTTCTCGTGCTTGGCTAAAAACTAAACAAGCAACAAAGTTGCGATTTATCCTCGTAACAATGAAGCTGGTATCAGCTCTCGCCAAGGAATCCTTTGATGTATCCCAGCTTGGCAATGTCCTATGCCTTGAAGAATATGCATCGGTATATCCCTTTCTTGGACCCCAGTGGGATGGCTCCGTTGAAGATGCCATTATTTGTGCATCCTTGGTTTTCCGTTACAATCGCCTCGTAGGAATCAAGCCTGACCATCCACGTATGAGTTCCATTGAGTTTGATAAGGTTCATCTAACACTCTTAGAGACCTGCAAGGAACCTGAACCTCTGGTTCTTATCCAGCAGTACTATAAGGCATCCAACTCAGCCAGAGCAAAGGAACTCTATAAGTGTTTACAGAAGAATATAGAGTGTGAGCAAATTGACTCCATTATGCTCTTTGTAGAATCCAATGATCTTAACATACCCGCGGATCCTTATAAGAAGATTACAAGGATACCACTGAAGACTCGCCTTACATACGCAAATTGTATTGACTTAATCAAGCAAACAATTGGCGCAGGTAAAATCGTGGTCTTCGCAAATACAGATATTTATTTGGATTCTAGTTGGAATGCAATCTGGTCTGTGAATCTCCACGATACCTTTCTTGCTCTGCTTCGCTGGGAGGAAGGTCTTAAGGGACAACCACATCAGCTCTTTGGCCCTAGAGCAGATTCTCAAGATACCTGGGTCATCCATAGTGATAGTGTTCTTGATAGGATTTGGGATCTCTCTGCTCTGAATATTCCTTTTGGAAAGGCGGGTTGTGACAATGCGATTTGCGTAGAATTCCTGCGTAAGAAGTTTAAGATTTGTAATCCTGCCTCCACTCTTAAGACAATTCACGTACATGATTCAGACGTAAGAAACTATGACCCCAAGGATATTGTAGATCGCCCTGTGTATATGTTTATTGAACCCACTGGAATTCACGAGCTCAATCCAGTGACTACTTGGGATGGATGGGCAGATCAAGTGATTGAGTACAAGCCTCTTGAAAGGCCCCTAAAGGCTACTACTGCAAAGGCTCTTGGAATGTTCTGCTCTCAAATGAACCGTGACCCTGCATTTATTTGGTCTACAGATGGACTTAACGCCTATGTACCCCCTGTAGGCCAAGATCACGTAATTATGATGACTGGGGGTGCTTTCGTCAGTCCCAATGGTCTCGTATATAGACACGGAGATATCTGTGTAGGTACAACTACTACTCAAAAAGATGCCTGGTCATCGAATACCTTGAGCCACCTACTTCCTGCACACGGAGTGGATCAAATGATGGCCTTCCCCCTTGAGGCTGAGTGGCTTTATGATCCAGGTCTATATATTCTTAACTATTTATCCAGAATTATGAAACAGCGACTAGAAACTCCAGAAGCCTCATTCTGGTGCAAGAAAACAGAGGGTCATCTTCAGGCAGTGAAACTCTTCAAGTGGAATTTATCCCGTGGTCGTCTCCTAGAATATGATGATCAGACACAGGTATTTTCTAAGGCCGTTTATGGTCGCACGGCACACGGTGTAAGAGTAATGCCTATGGATATTGAGGCCCTTCGAAATGCTACGCTTACAGACTGGATACAAGATGTCAATACGGAATCACCCTTTATTCTTTTTGTAAATGATACATTACATATCAAGGAGGATCTTCTAGAAACTCTAGGGCTCTATGCTCAGGAACAAGGTCTTATTGTAAAGGTCATTTCAAGCCATTCATCTGCTCTAGATTGGGAAGAGGGTCTGTCAGGTGCATCACGTGTCGTTCTAAGTAGTTCTGCAAAGAATCTGAAGGTTTCTACCTGGTCTTGGCTCTGGCTAGCTCCCAAGGGTTGCAAGGTCTTAGAGCTACAAGAGGAGAGAGAGCCATCTGATTCCTTAGTTCATCTATGCGCGGCGGCGAATCTAGAATGGACCTTGCTCCAGTATCCGAGATCGACTCCAGATGGATTCAAAAAGATTGTTTTCAATGAATTCAAGAAATGGTTTTCAGCATCTGAAGTTAAGCTAAGTTTACCCTATATTTACAGCCCACCAAGATCTATGAAGTTCGGATTCTTTGGACACAAGGGTGATTCCTTCCGTGAGATGATTGACCTCTGGGCAGAGAAGGGGTTTATAGAGAGAAAGGAAGACTCTTCCATCACTCATTGCTGGTTTGGCTCTATAGGCGCAGAAGGAACTCTTCTCTACGATAGACCCACCTGGAACTGGTTCGATAAGGCCTCTGAAAATGAACAAGTTTATAAGAAATGTTTAGTTGGAAACCCAGAGCCTTCTGAGAAGCCAAATGCGGTCTCTTGGACATTCTGGCCAAGACAGCCAAGAATGCTTGAACTTCTTGCACCCGATTATTCTAAGACAAACTATAATGAACGAGAGGATACACTTGTTTTCTTTGGTCGTATTGAAAATGACGACCAAGGAAAATGGCGTAAGGATATTTCTGGATGGCAAACCATGTGCTCGAAGTTTAGTATGCCAGTTGGAGCCAAGGAGCCCTATCTATATGAAGCCGATAGGTATCTAAAAGCTCTTGCTTCATCCAAGTATGGACTCTGTCTCCGTGGTTATGGTCCAAAGTGCAATCGCGAAATTGAACTTTTAGCAATGGGCACAGTACCTGTTGTGGTTGAAGGAGTGGATATGGACAATTATTTTGAGCCCCTAGTGGAAGGAATTCACTATCTACGTGTAAAGGATTCGGATGATGCACGCGATAAAATCGCGTCTATCAAAGAATCTGAATGGGAAACCATGTCTAAGGCGGGACACCAGTGGTGGAAACAGAATGCCAGTGTAGATGGGTCCTGGTCAGTTACTAAGGCCTTACTTGAGTCCAAGGCGTAACTTCCCCCATTTGATTGTCTTCTTTAGTTTATCCTCATTGACCGCTTGTTTGTAACCACGCAAGTCAAAGAGACCTCCTCTAAATAATTCTGGGCGATT
>Ga0209499_1002480_pt1 | contig 11778 bp, 14 predicted proteins | sample C_130208_EF_Meta_FD_187306 | JGI IMG/M metagenome (GOLD analysis project Ga0209499, IMG submission 187306) | Freshwater microbial communities from Lake Croche, Canada to study carbon cycling - C_130208_EF_MetaG (SPAdes) (version 2) | ecosystem: Environmental > Aquatic > Freshwater > Lake...
CGATTCCATTTATTGCTAATTTAGCTAGTCATGATGCATTAAAAATATTCAAGTTTAGTATTGTTGATTTTCTATTCTCGAATGTTTTCTATAATATTCGTTCAGGGGTTCAAACATTGAAATACTTGGATGTGTTTGCCCCCGGACGAAATGTGGCAGATTATACGTCCCGCACGCGAACCGTTGTTATTCCTCCTGGCTATTATAGCTACGATTCATTAACTAGCTATTTAGATGGGGTGATGGGAGATGTGAAAACAATGGATTTCCATCCTTACCCTACTGGTACAAATACCTCCATTGACGTTTTTAATGGGTTTGGATCCACGTACGACACGGTGACTTCCGATGATATTACCTCTTCGGGGTATAGCACCATTACTGGGAAAGTGTTTATGCAGACCCCTTCCCTGGGAGATATGTACCAGCCTTTTCCATCCGACAATACGTATGCTTCTGCCTCTCCCTATTCTGAAATTTATGCAGGGAAATATTTGATTGTGGATGCCGATACGTACAATTTAATGCATCTTCTTGGCTTTGTGTTTGATTCTAAACCTGCTCCGGCTATTCCGAATACTCCTTATTTTGGAATTGGAGTTCCTATTTACCATACTCAAGTAGGAAGTGCAACTCAATATTCTTTTGACAACGTTACTTTTGGAACAGCCGAAGTGGGATTTCCTACTTTTTCTGAAGTGCTCCCCATCTGTATCTCGGATCTCACTGGATTAGACGATCTGTACATTCATTGCGCAGAACTACGTACTCAATTCATGTCAAGTATCCTAAAGCAGCCATTGACCCCTGGAGACGTGATTGCCGTAGTTCCCATCAATGTTCCTTTTGGCGACAAAGTTTCTTTTGTTCCTCCTTTTCCCCTAGTTTCGTTTTTGAGAAACACCAATATTGCTCAATTGACATTTCGGATGACTAATTCCAACAATCAGCCGTTAGATTTTAATGGAATAGATTGGTCCATGACTGTTTTCTGCGAAGAAGTGCCTGACGAATCAAAAGTGCAGCTAGAAGATAATCCGGGGAACATGCCTACCCCGTTTCAAATGGGAAGTGATCACCCCGCAGGGTTGCAAATGCAGCAAAAATTCAAAAAAGCGCGAAGAAATATGTTAGGTGGGGGAATGTAAAAAATAAAATGTAGAAAAATATTAATTTTAACATGTATATGTTATTTAAACTACACATTATTACTTAAATCTACTTCTTTTTCGGGAAACCGGTAGATGGTGGGATACACATCCACCACTCGTGCCATCATTGGCAAATAGCAACCCATATCTTCATTGCGCATCATTGGGGATAAGCATCGGGTGACCCATTCATCTTTATCTTCCATGGAAGTAAATGCGTAATATTCCTCTACTTCTTCAGGCAACGGCAATACAAAAGCAGAGATGGCAGGTTTTTGCAAATCGTTAGGAACCTCGATATGCCGATGCATGACTTGAATACGGGTGTGTCGATCTCCATTGATGCGCTTACGTCCTGGCTGTAACATTTCCTCCAAATGATAACGAGTAAACTCTTTCAGATCTACTTGCGAAGGATCTCCTCCCTGTGCTAGTATTTCTTCCTTGATGTCTTCCAACGATTTCTTCTGCAGCACCAAAGATTTTAAAAAGTCGGTGTACCTCGAACTTTGTTCGGCGCCTTTTTCTGCGATAAAGTCGGCCACGGGGCGTTCCAAATAGTGTTTACCCACCGAATCGCAAGAATCTTCGCACCATAACCGATAGCAAACAATAAAGTGCTCAAATCGTTCAAATAAGATAGTGTCTTCGTTATCGACTCCATTAACGCACGTAATCTCGCCGACTTTTCCACTTTGAAAAAATTGAGAGAAAAAAAGTTTTTTCTGAATTTCACCACACTGTTGAAGTAATGTTAACGCACTCATGGTTTCTCAAAATAATGAAATTTTACAATTTGTAGAAAAATAGCCATAAAATTTTTCGTTTTTATTTCGAAAAAGAAAAAAAGACAAAAATTGTTCTAGAAGAATGAAATGGTTTACTGAAAAAAAAAACTTTTTTAATAAAAAATAAAATATTTTTAGTAAATCATTATTACCAAAAAACAAAAAACGAAAAATGTCCAGCGATACTTTGTGCGAACTCCCCATCCAACCGGCGTTGAAAATCACTCCGTCTGCCGTTTATGTGGGCGACCCAAAACAACTAGTGGATCTTCTTTCTTCTCAGGTGGCTCAACCCGTGATTGAGATCCACCGCACGAAGGGAGGCATGCCGTTGTACAAATGCAAGCTGCGCTGCAAGACTTTATTTCCTGGTAATTTGGATGTTTTCTTTCTGGTGGACTACCCCAACGTGCCTCTTTCCATCGAGAAAGCTCTAGACGGCAAGGATGAGATCATCTTGAAGTTACATCCTGACCGTGCGGTGCCTATTGACAGTGCCCGTGCCACCCGATTCTATGAATTTTTGGAGGAGGCCATTGCTTTTTGGTCTGTGTGCATGGAAGCCGAGGTGACCAAAGTGTACACTGATAAAGTTCCCAAACAAGCCAGTCGATTGGCCAGTGAAAATGTCATCAATATGAAGATCAATGTGTTCCAGGGCAAAGAGTTTGATCCGGTCGAATTTCTAGGTGTGTGTCGCGACAAAAAGGCGTTTCCGGCGTTTAAGATTGGATTTGGGTGGATCGCGTCCAAGGAAGATCCACGCAGTGAAGATCACTTATGGGGTTTCAAGTTTGAATTCTCCACGTATGCCCAGTACACTGCCTCTAGACGGGTCCGCGCCCCTGCTGCCAGCGCCAAGGAGATTGTCGAGAACTCCAAGAAAAAAAGAAAAGCAGAATTAGATGCCGAGGCAGTAGCTGTTGTAGAAGAAATAGTTGCGCCTGTTTAAAAATCATTTTTACTCTTTTTTTTAATCGTAATAATAAATCATGAGTACTATTTCTAACTCGATTAAAAATGAAGGCTTAAAATACAAAAGCCTTCCTACTCCCGATACGTCGGATGGCTTGTTTAAATTGCATACCCTCGCTGCGTTTATTGGGCCACGTGGTTCAGGAAAAACAAACGCCGTTGTATTGCTTGCGCGACGTTATCTCGATGATGGATCGATTAATCGTGTGTTCATTATTAGTCCGACGTACGACTCGAACCGCATTTTTGAAATTTTAGAACCTAGTAGCGACGATGTGTTTAAAAACATGCATTCCTGTCTAGCGGATCTGAATACTATTATTGCCAAAGTCAAAGAAATGGTGGCCGAGTACAAAGAATACGAAGCCATTGCCGATATTTTTAAAAAATGGAAACGGTTTTTAAAAGGAGAAGGACCGCCACTTCCTCTCCCCCTTTACAATAAACTGGAAAATATGGCATTCAGAGAACCTGAGAAAATCCCACGACCTGCTCCATTGCTCATCATTGACGACATGAGTCATTCAGATTTATATACTCCGTCGAAAAAGAACGGATTCATCAATCTATGTCTTCGCCATCGACATTTGTTTCAAGTGGGATTAAGTATCTTCATGTTGGTGCAAACGTTCAAGACGGGGATCCCTAAATGTTTACGTCAAAATATCCAACAATTCTTTTTGTGGCCAACCCATGATATGTCGCAATTAGAAAGTATGTACGATGAATTTGCCAACATGTGCACGAAAGAAGACTTTATGGAGATGTTCAAACGAGCCACAGCAGGATCTCATAATTTCATGACGATTGATATGAATGCACGAGACACTCTTCTTCGTTTCCGAAAAAATTTTGATCAAATTCTTCTTCCTAATCATTTAATCAGCGAAGAAGAAATCGAAGAAATAAAAACCGAGGCCACCCCAAAAAAAGAAAGGAGTCTCAAACGAAAGAAAGAAGAAAATGCTTGATCCAACTCGTTATGCGTTGAATGCGGCTACCGTGGGGTTCCGCAAACGAACCGGTCAGTCGGTAGATTGGGGAGCATTCCACAACGCAATACAAAATCAAACAGATGCGATTAAAGTACGAAGAGAACAGCAAGAAACATTGGTTTCTGAACTCCATGTCATGGGAGGTCAACGGTTTGGTATGGAGGGAAACGGCAAAACAAACGAATTAGCAAGACAACAACGACAAATGAATGGGTATCCTCTACGATCTTTTATTGCTACGGGAGGCGCTATTGTTCTTCCACCTAAACACGGAGAAGGATTGCTGGCCATCCCGATGAATCTTGGACTCAATCAATATACCCAGTACAATGCAGTTGTTGGTAATATTGTTTCTAAATTCGTGGAACCATTGAATGCTCCCTTAGAGAACAATACGATCTTGTTAGCAAAAGCAGGGATCAAAGCACAGAATGAATCGGCTTCGGATCCGTACAAAGCCATGCAGTTTAATAATAATATGCATCAAAGTTTAGACGAAATTCGGGCTAATCAGCAAAAACATTTAGAAATACGAGGATTTAAACGGCAAGGATTACAAAGTGATAACATTGCCGGACTTTCAAACAATGCCCTTCGATTATCCGAAGAACAGTCGCGTGCCTACTCCAAAAGACAGAAAAGACAAGCCGAGGCAGAAGCTCAATCTTTGCCTTTGACTCGACCTCAAGCCATTGCCCAAGCTCTTGGCAAAAGTGCTCCCATGGAGGAATTTGTGGATACTCAAGGAGAAGATGTGACGACCGGAGAAGATAATGTGATGTCAGAAGAACAGTTAATAATGCAAGAACGAGAAAACTTGGATAACCAGTGGAGAGGACATAAAACGCGAGAAAACAATGACCCCCGTCGGTCTGATAGAAATCAAGATGGGACTAGGCATATGCGTCAGGGAGAAATGAATCTTTGGCACGATATTAATGAGTTACCTGTACCGGCACGATTGGAAATTATAGATCAGTATGATAAGGGTGGAGATCTAAGAGAAATTATGGAAACACTGTCGGAAAGCAACCCCGAGTGGTTTGTCGACCTTGAGCGCCAGTATGCGTTACGTGCGGCTCAAGAACGAGAGTTACAAGAAAGAAAACGAAGTGTTTACCAAGCAGAATTAGTGGTTGAGGGTGTCATGGGTGAAATGATAAATACCCTTGAAAATCGCGCTTTGAGACCTCAACGCCAAATAGAGGAACATTTACTCGATGATGCCCAGCGTGGAATGGCAGGTGTTGAAGCCGAGAATACTACGAAAGCAAGAGTAGCTTATGAGAATATCGGGGAAACACCAAGTGGATTGTTAGAAACCCCTGTACGAAATAGTGTAGCCAGTGGTAGCCATATTGAAAAACAGATAGAAAATAATCCTTTTCTAGATCAAGGTCAAAAGGCAGCAATGTTCTTTGAACTACAAAATTTTAGGTTTCCGCAGACAAAATCAGCGGGTAACAACCCTCGTACTCGTAACAAAACCCCGTCGATGGTCACAGGGCCTCAGATGGGTGCAGTGAGAAAAAGCAAGCAGGAAAAAGAAAAAACTATTGGGGAATTAAGATATGACTATGAAACAGCCACAGATGAACACGCAAGACTGTATAACAAATCAAAGTTAGATGCGGCCATTGAAGCACAAATAACTCTTGAAAGAGGAGAAAAACAGGCGAATCCCAAAAAAGCGGAGGCGACAAAAACAGCAAGGAGATTTAATAAAAAAGAGGAATCAAGAAAAAAAAAGTAACAAAAGTAACAAAAAGGATTAAATATATCCGCATATAACTACACTATTTTCATTATTTTCATTTTTTACTATTCTAAACGGTTTGCCGCAACCATAAATTAATCCGGCATTTGCCAAGTCTTCGCATGCTTTTTGTGGCGTATGTGGCGGAATCTGTTCCCCATTGATCTTGTAGCTGCCATGACGAAATATCTGGCAATTTATTTTCGCAATGAGTACATACTCGCTGCAATTCGGGCATATTACGACCATGTCTTCTGTGATTAAAAAAGGGTCCGCGAATAAATCATTCATTATTTCATTAATGATGTACCATGGCAAAAGATAAAAAAAAAGAAGTAGCCACCAAAAGAAAAACACGAGGATCATCGAAAAATTTATGGGATAATCGTCAACGAAATTTAGCAGATATGCCGAATGCCAAAGGGCTCGTTCATTTGACAAAAGAACAAGTTCGACCAGGAGCTTTGTACGGTCATACAGGATACTTTTTAAAAGAATTAAATTATTTTTATAACGTCAATGACAGCAAAGAAATGCTTCCGCAAGATTGTCATGATGGTTTTGACAAGTCTCCATGGATTAATGAAGTCAGGATTTTAACTGCTAGAAAACACCCCCTAAACAACAACGATAGTGACGTGGGAGAAGGTCTCTGCTACTTGTTGAGTTTTTACATTGCCAAACTTATAAACAAGGCCTTTAAAAAAGGAGGCAAAGCCGCCGTCGATGAATTAAATATCATTTTAATAAAATGTACTAGAGAGCAATTATTTGCCTTGTACGAAGCCATATAAATATATATTATGTTGAGCGAAGTATTTTGGGTGGCGTTTATTACTACCATGTCGGCTACTTTAATTAAATGCGGAGCCATGCTATACAAGAGCAAATGTCGCGAAGTGCAATGCTGCTGCATTAAAATAGTGCGAGATTTAGAAGCCGAAGCGGCCGCCGAAGCGTTAGAGATGCAACAACAACAAAATAATAGACAAAGTTTAAATAGAAACACAAGTTCTCCTAGAGTTAATATACTCTAAATGACATTGTAACCATATATAGCAGCATTCCAGCCCATATTATTGCCTACACCAATACTCGTCTGTTGAAGAGTTAAACCAGTTATTGCTGCCCCGCTTAAAGATGAAGTCATAATAGTTCGATCACTTGCTCCCGTAATACCCGGATTGGAATAACAACTTTTGCATTGCAATTCGACCATTTGTGCTGCTGTGTTGGAAAATCCTACATTTTTTACCTCAAAGACCGTTTGACGGTTTGCTATTGCCGAAACAGCAAAAATAAGTGGAGTCGTGGCCATGGTAATAGAAACAGAATACACCGGAGCGACAGTGACTCCTGAATTGGAAGTGGTTGTCTCCATTCCAAACAAAGAAGCCGTAGTGGGAAGAGTACCCGTTCCCAAAAAAGCTTTTAGCGCATACGACGGATATGCGCTATAACTTGTTTGAGTTGTTGGGGTTATTATAATACGATAATTGGTATACGTGGCATTAAAACATCCCGTTAAATTAAAATCAACCGGCAATGCTGTTCCCGTAATTGTTCCCGTCAAAGTCTGTAAATAAACCAATCCTACTTGACCAAAAGTAGAGGCTACATTGGCTGTTGCTGGAACCCCCGTAATGGTATACGTGGCTGCACTCAATGTAGAAGTGCTAGGATTGTAAGATAATGGACCGGTTGTATCATCTACATACAAGGCTTTGGCCACTCCAGCAGTCGTTTTAATAAATGGTAAATAATATGTTCCCGGAGTATTATCCGTAGCTACATTAATTAGCCCTGAGTTAGAAGCTGTGCCTGTCAATGCTCCCTCAAAAGTAGTAGCACGTAATGTACCGTTTGACGGCGTACAAGTAAATGTAGATCCCAATTTCACAGCTTGCAATCCCGAAGATGCAGTAAAAAATCCGATGGGGCAATTGCTAGCCGTAGTTGCATCTACTATTGTGTTAACACTCGCTGCACTTGTCGCTGTGTTTGCGGAACTCGCCGTACTGGCATTGCCTAAAAAATTGGTTCCGGAAAAGTTGGCAGAAAAAAGAGTCGAGGTTGTGGCATTGTACGAAAGTGCTGCACTCCCCAACAGAGCCTGATCACCACTCGTATTAGTAGAAAAAGTTGGGTAGTAAACCCCCGTAGAAACCGTACTCAGATGTGAATTCAAAGACGAACTAGCACTTGCTGCCGAAGTAGCATAACTAGCAGTTGCCGCCGAAGTAGCATAATCTGCACTACTTGCTGACCCCGCTGTATATGCAAAATTAGCATTTCCATCGTAATTAGTTGCCGTTATACGAGAACTCGTTCCATTGTTATCATCACGAAACGTTATTCTATCGGGAGTTATATCCAAATGAATCCCATTATTATCGGTCAGTATTAAAGTTGTTGAAAATTGAACAGTCAATGCATCGGGGGCAGGTTCTAAAGCCTGCAATGCCTGTTCTAAAGCACTCAGACCATCTAATACAATGGTTATATTGCTAAATTGATCTTGAATATTTGAACTAATGCCAGATAAAAAACTTATCTCTGTTGGATCGATTGTTTGGCCCAAGGCAAGTATAGTCGGCTGCACCATCGTGCCATCAAATTCATTACTTGTGTTTAAAAAACGCTTTTTACCCGTAATACTTTGATTTCCATCTACGGTAACTGCGTCAGAAGCCAAAGTACCAAAAATACTACTCATTTTATAATTATTAAAATATTATTAAAATATTATTAAAATATTATTAAAAATATGATTTATTACACAATAAATTTTTTTGAATTTAAATCTTTGTGCGATTTGCTCGTTTGGTTTGCCAAAGAATACGATGCGGCTCCTAATCCTAACGTCGGGTCCAAATAGTTGCTCTTGATGTTATTATATTTCTCCACTCGCTTTTTATTCGGATCTACCGTCGAATAAAGGGTAGAGGCACCATTGTATGCGCCCAATGCGTCCCCTGACATGAGACCTGAAACTAATCCCGTGGCACCATTGACTACTCCCGATACTTTAGCTGCCCGTTTTTTATTCGGGTCTACTTCGGCGTACAATTTTGTTCCCGTTTGAAGAGCTGCCATTGGATTACCCGTTCCAATATTGTAAGCCGTATCAAATCCTGCCTTGGCAATACGATAGGCTTTATATTTACCCAACTTTTTATCGGCATATTTTTCGGCTTTTCGTTTGGCAATACCAAGAGTGGCGTCCACTAGTGCTCCAGGAATACTAATATTCCCACCTCCTGCATACTTTTGCGCATATCTACTAGCGGCCATTATTTTATCTTGATTCTTAACTAGAAATTGAGCGCCTTTAGCGGCATATTTTGCACCCGTAGTTATTTCATCTCGATATTTATACAGCGGAGTAGCTACTTTAGCTACCTTGGTAACTGCTTTAGCCGCATGAGTTATTTTACCAACAATTTTTTTATATTTCATTTTTATAAACCACGACTTAATGTTTCTGTGGCGTGTTCGTCTAAAATATTCTTAATCGGGTTCCATGAAGACGAATGACCTTTTTGTTTTTTTAAAGTGACTGCCTTCTTGCCACCCTGGGCTCCTCGCAACGCACTCACCACATCTCCTTCTCCGCGATAGTCTGTTTGGTACTTGGGAACTTTGTATCCAAACGCATCCTTTACATTGACTGGCTTATTCAATGTCACAATGTCTCCTTTTTGACCAAATTCTTGTGCATGCAGTGCTCCTTTGCTGTGGCCAATTGTAGTTAGATTGTCACTGCCATATTTTGCCTGTGCTTTTTTCTGCATCTCTCTAGAATGTTTGTAATTGGCTCCGCGTTTAATACCAATAGAATACATGGCATTTTCTACCCAATCTTGAGCCGTAGCGGATCCACGATGAGCTACTACCGTATGTTTTGTATTTGGGTCGTAATACGTTTTCACACGGTTGTCCGATAACGTAGGATCCAGTACATAATTATCAATAGGGCCATTCTCCGTGTTAGGTTTGTAGCTATTGCCTAGCATGGTTTCTAAATTACCGCGAGATAACTCGGTACTTGACTTTTTTTGAAGTCGTTCGTTACTGGGTTTTTTAACCACTCCATGTGCTTTTCGTGTACTTTTTATAAAACTTTTGATATTAGGGACACGCATTTTTTAAATGATTTTTATAATAATGTATCTCTAGACAAACTAAATTTATTGGGTACTGTAAGCATATTGGCAGGTGCTTTTGAAAAAGAAAGATTTGCGGCTCTTGCGCGTATGGCCATCCCTAGGGCTGATTTATCGGTGTCCACAATGGCTAAATTATTTAGTTGGCGATTACCCCCCGTCATTTTTATTAATGTCTGCTCCTGTTTACCAAAATCTGAAGCGAGAAAACTTGAACTAGAAGAAGCCAATGAGCTGCTAGCAAACACAGTGGCCTGTGTAGGAAAACTTCTTCCGTTCGCGGGAATATCGGGATCTAAAAACCACGAAAACGACATTTTTATTTAAATTCAAATTTTGTCATTTAATGAAGCATTATAAAAAACATTCAAAAAGCCCGCGAAAAAAACATTGTTGTTCCGCCTGTAAACATCATCGCAAGTGCACCGGAAAAAAGTAAAAATGGTCAGAGTTAGAAAGAATGCCGCAAGCATGTGTGGAAAACGTGGCTACCGCAGAAAACACATTGATAGATGGATTTGTGTACCACCTCATAAGGTAAGAGCATGTAAGCATGGAGCCAGAACTGAAAGTGGACGGTGTCCTAAAAAAAGAAGAGCCGCACGCGTACATCATAATGCTCATATTGTGGCTTTTAGAAGAAGACAAGTAGCGAATTCGGGGAAATTTATTGGACCCATGCGGCCCTTTATTGGGCCTATTCGTAGGGCAGTAGCAGCAGCAGCTGCGCCAGTTGATCGTCCACGTCGTGCAGCTTCTATAAGAGCTGCGCCAGTTGATCGTCCACGAAAAAAAAGATAATTATTTTCGTTTAAGATTATATATTTCGTATAGCATGTTCAACATTTGTGTATTTTTAATTTCTATTTCTAATTTTAATTCCGCAATCTCTTCCTTTAACTCTGCAAACTGAGCGCCAAACGTGCGACGTTTCGGTGATTTACTGCTCTGGCTTGTAGGAGTGGGTATTTCAATGCGTAGCTCCTGTTTTTCTTCGACTTCTTCTACTACTACTTCCTCCTCTTGCTGCTCTGTAGTTACATCTACATCAAACCCTTCTACTACTTCATAAAAATCATAGATAGTAAAGTCATCGCAAAAAACTGCATCCCAAGATAAAGACATTTTATTATAATGAAATATTTTATATTTTATTCTTTTAATTTTTATTATAATACAACTAAAGCTACATGCTTAACCAATTACAATGTTTCCGAAATATCAATACACGAGAATTTCCTTCCTAGCTCACTAAGAAAGTTGTTGTCGTCCAGGAAGTAACCCCATCGGGTGCATCCATAGCAAACAAAACGCATGAGTTGGCCGCGGTAATTACCTTGTACTTTGGCTCGTCCAAAATGCTCGTGAAGCGGACGACCCAAATGACCACAAGCTCTTTTGGAAGCGAAATGCCAACACTCGTAATGGCGTCGGGTGATTCGCAACTCGACTACTCCACACTTGCGGCAGCACGCATTGGCAAACGAAGCACGGTTATCAATCAACTTTCTTATCAATACACCTTGATCTTCAAAGTCAATAGCAGGGTGATTCACGTACCGGTACATGAGTAGTACTTCCTCCATAACCTTTAAAGAAGAACGGAAAACCATTCGGCCGTTGGTCGGGTGCACAACCAAGTTTAAAGAGTACAGAAGGAAGCCAAACATATGTATAAAACAGTCACTAGGCATATTTTTACGCAAAAAGCCAAATGCTCCAATGCGCCCTGCCGGGGTGGATAAGTTGAAGTCTCCAAATGTAAAAGCTCCCCGAGGCTTGAACGTGTCAAAGGCCTCTGAGTGGCCGACCAAAACCACCGCAAGTTCGTAATCGGAAAATGGAAATGACATTTTTGTTTTTTAAAATAATGATTTTTTTGAATTTTTTTATTTTTTTTCACTTTTTTTTCGATTTTTTTTCCTTTTTCGTATCTCGAAAAGTTTT
>Ga0209499_1002481_pt1 | contig 11778 bp, 11 predicted proteins | sample C_130208_EF_Meta_FD_187306 | JGI IMG/M metagenome (GOLD analysis project Ga0209499, IMG submission 187306) | Freshwater microbial communities from Lake Croche, Canada to study carbon cycling - C_130208_EF_MetaG (SPAdes) (version 2) | ecosystem: Environmental > Aquatic > Freshwater > Lake...
GATTTTGAAAATGGGTTTCCCTGGCTACTTTTTGATTGTGGGCGACTTCATTCAATGGGCTAAAACCCATGGGTGTCCGGTGGGGCCGGGCCGGGGTTCGGGCGCAGGTTCTTTGGTTGCGTATGCGCTGAAAATCACCGACCTCGATCCATTGCAATACAACTTGCTGTTCGAGCGATTTTTGAACCCCGAACGGGTGTCCATGCCCGACTTTGACATTGACTTTTGCCAGGCCAATCGCGACCGCGTGATCGAATACGTCAAAGACAAATACGGCCGCAATGCGGTCAGCCAGATTGTGACTTTTGGCACCATGGCCGCCCGCGCGGCGATCCGCGATGTGGGCCGCGTGCTCGACATGAGCTACACCTTTTGCGATGGCATCAGCAAACTCATACCCAACAAGCCGGGTCAGCACATCACCATTGCCGGGGCCATTGAGGCCGAGCCGATTTTGGCCGAGCGTTTGGCCAAAGAGGACGACGTTAAAACCCTCTTGGAGTTGGCGCAAAAGCTCGAGGGCTTGACCCGCAACGTTGGCATGCATGCGGGCGGCGTGCTGATTGCGCCGGGCAAGTTGACTGACTTTTGTGCTTTGTACCAACAACCAGGCAGCACCTCGGCTGTTAGCCAATACGACAAAGACGATGTGGAGTCTATTGGCTTGGTCAAGTTCGACTTTTTGGGTCTGGCCACACTCACTATTTTGGAGATTGCCCGCGAGTTCATTGTCTCGCGGCACAAAGGTCAAGAGCACTTCGCATACGAAGACATTGTGCTGGACGATGCCGCCACCTACAAATTGTTTGCCGATGGCAAAACCGAAGCCGTGTTCCAGTTTGAAAGTCGCGGCATGCAAGGCATGCTGCGCGATGCACGGCCCAGCCGCCTGGAAGACCTGATTGCCTTGAACGCCTTGTACCGTCCAGGCCCGATGGACTTGATCCCGAGCTTTGTGGCCCGCAAGCACGGCCGCGAAGAAGTGCAGTACCCGCACCCCGCGGTGGCCGACATGCTTTCTGAGACCTACGGGATCATGGTCTACCAGGAGCAGGTGATGCAGACGGCGCAGATCTTGGGCGGCTACTCGCTCGGTGGCGCAGACTTGTTGCGCCGCGCCATGGGCAAGAAAAAGGCCGAAGAAATGGCCGAGCACCGCGAAAAGTTCCGCGCAGGGGCACTGGCCACACACAGCATCGCGCAGGACAAGGCCGACGAAGTCTTTGACTTGATGGAAAAGTTTGCCGGTTATGGCTTCAACAAGTCGCACGCCGCCGCTTACTCGCTGCTGGCTTACCACACCGGTTGGCTCAAGGTGCATTACACCGCCGAGTTTTTCTGCGCCAACATGACGGTGGAAATGGACGACACCGATAAGCTCAAGGTCCTGTACGAAGATGCTTTGAAGTTCGGTTTGAGCTTCGACCCACCCGATGTGAATCGGGGCCGACATCGTTTTGAGCCTGTCTCTGACAAGGTGATTCGCTATGGCTTGGGCGCCATCAAGGGCACCGGCCAGCAAGCCATCGAAGCCATAGTCAAAGCCCGCGATGAGGGCGGCCCGTTCAAAAGCTTGTTTGATTTTTGCCTGCGCGTAGACCGCAGCCGCTTGAATAAACGCACCGTGGAGGCTTTGATCAAAGCTGGTGCCTTTGACTCTTTGCACATGAACCGCGCATCTTTGTCGGCTTCGATCGATCGGGCTTTCGAGTTTGCTTCGGCCTCTTTGGCCAACGTCAACCAAGGCGGCTTGTTCGACATGATGGGCGACGACGACCATGGCTCCAGCACCCAAGAGCCCGACCTGGTTGAGATGATGCCCTGGGGCATCAAAGAGCGTTTGACCTTTGAGAAAACAGCTGTTGGTTTTTATCTTTCAGGTCATTTGTTTGACGCGGTCGAGCGCGAAGTTCGCCAGTTTGCGCGACGCAAAATTGACGACTTGATCGACAGCCGTGAGCCGCAATTATTGGCCGGCATTGTCAGCGATATTCGCATCATCAATGGTCAACGCGGAAAAGTGGCGATTTTCAAACTCGATGACAAATCGGGTGTCATGGAAGCCACCGCTGACGAAAATTTGATCAACAGCACACGGCACATCCTCAAAGACGATGAGCTCGTCATCGTCATGGCGAAAATGCAGGCCGACCGGTTTTCGGGTGGCTTTCGGCTGAAGATGGAACAAATTTGGGACCTCCCGACCGCACGCTGTCGTTTTGGCAAGTACCTGCGCGTAGCGGTGAATGGCCGTGCGCCAGAGATCGCACGCTTGGTCAAAGAGTTTCCGGCGCAGCGGGTGATGACCGATCAAGGTGAATTGATTCGCGGCCTACCCGTACGCCTGAGCTTGTCGAGGCAAGGGCAGGGCGAAGGTGAAGGTTCGGGCGTAGGCGCAACGGCCGAAGTCCAACTGGGCGAGCAGGCCAAATTTTTCCCCACAGACGCGGCATTGGCCGGTTGGATCGCGCAAGCCGATGGCGGCAAGGCGGGCATTGCCTACGACTGAGCTGCGTGCGATTCAGTCTTTCGGTCTGAAGCTGATCACCATCACCGGTTGAACTTGCCCATCGGTGTCCCGAGGCAGGGTGCCGGTTTTGTCGATGGCTTTGAGTACCGCCTCGTCCCAAGCCTTGTTGCCACTGGCCTGAATGAGTTTGCGGCTGACAATGGTGCCGTCGGTGCCCACGCGCACTTCGACCTCTGCCTTGGGATTGCCGTCAACATCGTCATTGAAGGCGATGTTGGGTTTGATGCGCGCACGAATCCGCCCCGCATAGCTGGCAGAAGGCCCTGAGGCTTTAAGGGCGCTGCCTTTGGCGTTGTCTTCACCCGTTGCACCCGCCATGCCTTGCATGCGGCGGATGTTGGTTTGTCGATCAGCTTCTGCACGTTTTTCTTCTTCTTCTTTTTCTTGTGCTTCTTTAAGGGCAGTGGCTTCGGCGCGTTTTTTCTGTTCGGCTTGCTTGGCTTTTTCTGAAAGCTTTTTCTTTTCGCGTTCTTTGTCTTCTTCTTTGAGTTTTTCAGCCTTGGCTTTTTGTTCTTTTTCTTTCAGCTCTTTGACTTTTTCTTCGCGCAACTTTTCTTGAAGCAGTTTGTCTTCACGTTGTTTTTTTTCGCGTTCAGCTTTTTCTTTTTTCAACGCAATCTCAGCATCTTGCCTGTCAGGCTCGGGCTTGGCTACGGGCTTGGGTACGGGTTTGGGCGGCAGTGGTTGCGGCTGGGGTTCTGGCTTGGGCACAGGTTGAGGTTCGGGCTTTGTTTCAGGCTGAGGCTCAGGTTTTTGCTTGGGCGGCGGTGTTGTCTCTGCGGGCTCTTGCAAACGGGGTGCGGCCTCCTGCGGCACAGCGGACCACAACTCTGCGCTGACGGACAGGCTGTTGTCGGGTTGGGTTTTCCAGCCAATGCCCCAGGTCAGGGCGACCAGCAGCAGGGCGTGCGCCAACAAAGCCAGCGCAAAAGATCGTCCTCTACCGCCGGGTTTGGGCGGTTGAAAGCTGTTGCGTTCTTTGTCTTGCATGAAGGCGTTCAGGGAGCCAGTTGCACCGACAGGCCTACACGTTGCACGCCAGCGCGTTGCAGTGTGTCCATGACTTTGACCACAGTTTCGTATTTCACGTTGCGGTCGGCGCTGATCACCACAGCCGCATTGCCGGGCTCTTTGCCATCGGCAATCGATGCTTTCACAGCGCCGGCAATGGTGGACAAGGATTGTTTGCGGGTGCTGCCCTCACTCACCAACTCAATGCGGTCGTCTTTTTGGATCACGACTTGCACCACTTTGTCAGGTTGTTTGGCGGCTTTGCCCACACTGGGCAAGTCGATCATGCTGGGGGTGATCATGGGCGCGGTGACCATGAAAATAATCAACAGCACCAACATCACATCGATGAAGGGCACCATGTTGATTTCGTTGATGGTGCGGCGACCTCTGCCGCGTGAACTGACGGATGCCATGCGCGCCTCCTGTCAGTGGCCTGAGGCCGAAGAGGTGGACTGCGCGCCCAAATTGCGCTGCAGGATATTGGAAAACTCTTCGATGAAGGTTTCCAGTTTGATGGCAATGCGGTCTACATCATGGGCAAAACGGTTGTAGCTGATCACCGCCGGAATGGCCGAGAACAAACCGATGGCGGTGGCCACCAAGGCTTCGGCAATGCCGGGGGCGACGCTGGCCAGCGTCACTTGTTGCAAATTGGCCAGGCCCGTAAAGGCGTGCATGATGCCCCAGACGGTGCCAAACAAGCCGATGTAGGGCGAGATGGAGCCGACGGTGGCCAAAAATGCCAACTGCGATTCGGCCATGTCCATTTCGCGCTGCAGGCTGGCGCGCATGGCACGGCGAGCGCCGTCCAGCAAGGTGGCTGCATCAGAAATACGGCGTTCGCGCAGTTTTTGGTATTCGCGCATGCCACTGGCAAAAATGCGCTCCATCGGGCCAGACAGCTTGACGTTTTGGTTGGCGCCTGCAAACAATTCATTCAAACTGGTGCCTGACCAAAAAACGCGCTCAAACTCTTCGTTGAGTTCTTTGATGCGCTTGATCGCCATGAGTTTGCGGATGATGGCCGACCAACTGGCGATGGAGATGGTGAGCAAAATCACGATCACCACCTGCACCACAAAGCTGGCGTGCAAGACCAGGGAAACAATGGACATGTCTTGGTTCATGGCTGGAGTGCTTTCAAAATCGTGGCTGGAATGCGGCCGGGTTTGAGTGTGTGGCTGTTGACCCATCCAATGCGGATCGTACCTTCTGCCAGCAACTGAGGTGCAAGGCCTGGGGTTTCGAGCAAGGCTTGCTGGCGCAGCGTGAGGGTGGCGCGGCCGGCTTCGGCCAGTTCGGCGGTGACGGTCAGCAGGTTATCGAGTTGGGCGGGACGGTGGTATTTGAGGTGGGTCTCGCTGACCACAAACATGCCGCCGACTTCGCTTTTGAGGGCTTGTTGTTCAATCCCCAGCGAGCGCAGCCATTCGGTACGGGCACGTTCAAAAAATTTGAGGTAGTTGGCGTAGAACACGATGCCGCCTGCGTCTGTGTCTTCCCAGTAAATGCGGATCGGGAATTGAAAGGCCATGTTCAGATCAAGCATCAGCTCACCCATCAGTTCAGCCAGTGACGTAGACGCGCGATGGCGGTTTGCAATTCGCCCATCGATCTGGCCGTTGAAAATCGCACAAATTGGGCGGTTTCGGCTTGGCCAAAGTCGCGCCCGGGTGTGATGGCCACATGGGCTTGGCGCATGGCGGCAAAGGCAAAGTCCCAACTGTCTTTGAGGCCCAGACGTTGGCAATGCGCCGAGCAGTCGGCCCAAGCGTAAAACGCGCCGTCAGGCATGACGGGTACGGTCAGGCCCAGTGCGTTCAAAGCGGGAATGAAATAATCACGGCGGGCTTTGAACTCGGCGCGTCGTTGTTCATAAATAGCCAGCATTTCAGGCTCAAAACAGGCCAGTGCAGCATGTTGCGCGATGGTGCTGGGGCAGATAAACAGGTTCTGTGCCAAACGCTCAATCACCGGCACCACAGCTTCTGGCACCACCAACCAGCCCAAGCGCCAGCCGGTCATGTTGAAGTATTTGCTGAAGCTGTTGATGCTGATGATGTCATCGCTGATCGCCAGCGCGCTGTGGCCGTAGGCATCGTCATGGCTCAGGCCGAGGTAGATTTCATCGACCAGGGTGATGCCGCCTCTGGCCTGCACCACGTGGTGGATGCGGCGCAGTTCGTCGGGGTGGATGGACGTGCCGGTGGGGTTGGACGGCGAGGCCAGCAACACGCCACGGGTGTTGTTGGTCCATGCGGCGGCCACTTTTTCGGCGGTGAGCTGAAAGCGCTCGGCTGCGGTGGTGGGGACCAACACGGCCGTGCCATCAGCGGCGCTCACAAAATGCCGGTTGCAAGGGTAGCTCGGGTCGGGGGTGAGGATTTCATCGCCGCGGTTGATCAAGGCCAAACAGGCCAATTGCAGCGCGGCCGAGGCGCCCGCAGTGACCACGATGCGGCTGGCAGGCACATGCACCTGAAAGCGTGCGGCGTACCACGCGCTGATGCGTTCACGCAAGGCCTGCAGGCCCAAGGCCTGCGTGTATTGGGTTGCGCCTTGCGCAATGGCGCGGGTCGCCGCGGCTTGCACCAAAGAGGGTGCAGTGAAGTCGGGCTCGCCGATGTTCAAAAAGATCATCGGCCTGTCGGTATGGGCGACTTCGCTCGCCAAAGCCTGTGCGGCTTTGGCCACCTCCATCACATAAAAGGGTTCAATGCGCTGGGCACGCTCAGAGATGCGCATGGGCGTCAGATGCGTGCGCGACCTGCTTTGCGGTCGGCATCGACTTCGTGTGGTCGCAATTGGGGCGCCAAACCGCCGAGTACGGCGTTCACATATTTGTGCCCGTCGGTGCCGCCAAATTCTTTGGCCAGCTCAATGCATTCATTGAGCACGACGCGCCAAGGCACATCAGGGCAATGTTTCATCTCGTACACGCCAATCCACATGGCGGCATGCTCAACGGGAGAGATTTCGGCAAACTTGCGGTCAAGCAGGGGGCCGATCAGTTTGTCCAGATCGGCGGCTTGTTCGGTGCAGCCGTAAAGCAGCGCGTCGTAATGGGCCGAGTCGGCTTTGTGAAAGCCGGCCAAATCGCGGGTGAACAGATCGATGTCGGCGGTTTCATTGCGCCCCACCAAGCTTTGGTAGAGGGCTTGCAAGGCAAATTCTCGTGAACGACTGCGGGCCGATTTGGCCGAGGCCTTGCGCACACCGGTGCTGGTCAGGCCCGGCGTGGTCATGCTGGGCCTTCGGTCAACTCGTCATCCAGAATGTCGGCCACATCGCCGGACAGGTCTTCCATCAACATGGCCATTTCCACGGCCACACGGGCTGCATCTCGACCTTTGTCGGTTTGACGGGCCACGGCTTGTTCCATGTTCTCTGTGGTCAAGATGGCGTTGGCAATGGGCAGGTTGTAGTCCAGTCCGATGCGGCTCACGCCTGCGCCTGATTCGTTGGCGACCAGCTCAAAGTGGTAGGTTTCACCGCGGATGATGCAGCCCAAGGCAATCAGGGCATCGTATTCAGCCCGCTCGGCCATGGCTTGCAAGGCCAAGGGCACTTCGAGGGCGCCGGGCACCGTGACGTGGTCGATGTGGCTCACCCCCAAAGCCTCCAGTTCTTGGATGCAGGCCGCAGCCAATGCGTTGGTTACGTCTTCGTTGAAGCGGGCCTGCACAATGCCGATGTGCAAGAACTGACCGTCCAGTTCCTGCGTGATACCTTGGTTGGCGTTTTGCATGTTTATTCCTTGGCGATGTAAGCGGTGATTTCGAGGCCGTAGCCAGTCATGCTGGGCATGCGGCGGGGTTGGCCCATGAGTTTCATTTTGTGCACGCCGCATTCGCGCAAAATTTGGGCACCCACGCCGTAAGTGCGCAGGTCCATTTTGCCGCGCTCGGGCGCTTGGGCAGAGCGGGCGCGGCCTTCAAACTGCGCCATCAATTGGTCCGCCGATTCTCCGCAGTTGAGCAATACGGCCACGCCGCAGCCTTGGGCGTTGATGTACTGCAGGCTGGTGTCTAAGTTCCAAGAGTGCATGGCGCGGTGAACTTCTAAGGCGTCCATGACCGACAGGGGTTCGTGCACACGCACGGGTACTTCGGTGTCAGGAGCCCAACTGCCTTTAACTAGCGCCAAATGCACGCCCTGGCTGGGTTGGTCGCGAAAGGCATGGGCTGTGAACTCGCCATGCGCTGTTTGCAAGCTGCGTGTACTGATTTTTTGGACCAAGGATTCAGTGCGGCTGCGGTGCTCGATCAGGTCGGCGATGGTGCCGATCTTCAGGCCATGTTCAGCTGCAAAGATTTGCAGGTCGGGTAAACGGGCCATGGTGCCGTCGTCTTTCATGATCTCGCAGATCACCGATGACGCGCTGCAACCGGCCATGGCAGCCAGATCGCAACCGGCTTCGGTGTGGCCCGCGCGCATCAATACGCCGCCATCCACCGCTTGCAAAGGGAAGATATGGCCGGGTTGCACCAAGTCTGTCGGCAGACTTTTTTTGGCAACAGCGGCTTGCACGGTTTTGGCGCGGTCAGCGGCTGAGATGCCAGTGGTCACGCCTTCGGCAGCTTCAATGGACACGGTAAAAGCGGTGCTGTACACCGTGCCGTTGCGCGCGGCCATGGGCGGGAGCTTGAGGTATTCGCAGCGCTCGCGCGTCAAGGTTAGGCAAATCAGGCCACGACCAAAACGGGCCATGAAGTTGATGGCTTCGGGGGTGACGTGGTCAGAGGCCAAGACCAGATCGCCTTCGTTTTCACGGTCTTCTTCATCGACCAAAATCACCATCCGGCCCGCGCGCATGTCGGCCACGATGTCTTCAACCGGAGAGATGGCGACGGGTGAGAGGTCTGCGGTGGCACTCATGCTTTGTCCTGTTGTGGGCGGTTGTCTTGGCTGAGCATGCGTTCTACATACCGCGCGACGGTGTCGATTTCGAGGTTGACCCGGCTGCCGGTGTGCAGGTGGCCGAGTGCGGTGTTTTGAACTGTGTGCGGGATCAGGTTGATGCTGATGTCGCAGCCTTGTGCCAGGTCGCTGACTTGGTTCACGGTCAGGCTCACGCCATTGATGGTGATGGAGCCTTTGTAGGCCAGGTATTTGGCCAAGCCGTGAGGCGCCAAGATGCGCAGCTCCCAGCTTTCGCCCACCTGGGCAAAGTGGCTGACGTGGCCTACGCCATCGACGTGACCTGACACGATGTGCCCGCCGAGACGATCGCCTGCGCGCAGGGCTTTTTCGAGGTTGATCGGGCCGGCTTGGTCAAGGCCTGCGGTTTTGTCTAATGACTCGGCCGAGATGTCGATGGTGAATTGGCTGTGTGCGGGGGTGAAGGTGGTGACGGTCATGCAGGCGCCGTTCAGCGCGATGCTGTCGCCCAGACCCACGTCGTCAAGGTAGCCAGGCGGCGCCTCAATGGTGAGACGCTTGCCGTGGTCTAAAGAGCTGCCCAGGTCGTGAATGGCGGCGATGCGCCCCACGCCGGTGATGATTCCGGTAAACATACTTGTATTTTCGCAGGGAATGGGGGCGTTACGGCGACATGCGCCACAAAATCCCGAATTAAAAAATGTCGCGTCCAGTGACGCGGGCCAAAAGTCGCAAATCGGGGCCGATCATGGCATGGTTTGCGAAAGTGAGCGAGGGAGATTCTGTCAGGTCGGTCAGAGGTCCGAATTGGGCCATGCCCCGGCCTTGTCCGATCAGCTTGGGTGCCAGGTAAATCAAAAACTCGTCCACCAGCGCCTCGCGCACCAAAGAGCCGTTGAGTTTGTGACCGGCTTCGACATGCACTTCGTTCACTTCCCTCCGCGCCAGATCGCGCAGCATGGCAATCAAATTGACTTTGCCATCAGGGCCGGGCAGCAAGCTGACATGGACTCCAAGGGCTTGGAGTGCCGCCCTTTTTTCGGGGTGGTCCACGGCGGCATAAATCCAGACCTGACGGCCAGCAACTTGGAAAAGTTGGGCGGTCAACGGCGTTTCCAGACGGCTGTCCACAATCACCAAATGGGGTTGGCGTGGGGCCTGCACCAGCCGGGTGTTGAGCAAGGGGTCGTCTTCAAGCACAGTGCCAATGCCTGTCAGCACGGCGCAGGCGCGGGCCCGCCAGGCGTGGCCGTCGGCTCGGGCGTCGGGGCCGGTGATCCATTGGCTTTGGCCGTTTTCGAGGGCGGTTTGGCCATCCACCGAGGCCGCGATCTTCATCCGCACCCATGGCGTGTGGCGTTGCATGCGGCTGAAAAAGCCCAGATTCAATTCGCGAGAAGCCTGCGCCGCTTCAGGGTCAAGCGTCACTTCGACGCCGGCTGCTTTCAGTCTTGCAATACCTTGACCGGCCACCAAAGGGTTGGGGTCCTCGGCGGCCACCACAACCTTGGCAATACCCGCCTGCACCATAGCGTCGCAGCACGGACCCGTGCGGCCATGGTGCGAACAAGGCTCCAGCGTCACATGCGCCGTGGCCCCTTGGACCGAATGACCTCGAGTCTGGGCGTGTTGCAGGGCCACGATTTCGGCATGCGGGCCACCTGCCTTCTGTGTGTGACCCTCGCCCAGCACATCACCCCGGGGCGATGTGATCACGCAACCCACTCGCGGATTGGGGGACGTCAACCACAGCGCTTGCGCGGCCAAGTCCAGCGCGCGTTGCATCGGGGGTACGGTGATGAAGGTTTGAAGGACGACGTCAGACATAGCGCAAAAGTTGGGTGAGGCATGTTGCCAATGACCTAAGCTTAGCCTGCATTTTGCCTTCTTGTTGCGGGTCTTCGCAGGTCAAGGCATGGCTGCCTGCACAAACAAAGGTACCGAGGCTAGGCGAGTCCTCAATGTCACCTGACCTGAACTTGGTGACATGGGGTTGTGCGGGGTTGTGCTGCCCGTGGGCTGCCATTTGATGGTCACTTGCAGACCTTGCAGGTGGGCCATGTCGGTCGAACTCAGCTCGCTGTTGATTTTGTAGGCCGTTCCACTCAGGGTTTGGGTTTCTTGCGCTTGACCGGTTGAGGCCAAAGCGGATGAATCTGTGCACAGCGCAGGGCCGCTGCGCAAACAGTCGATGGTGTTTTGCGCCAAGGTCAAAGCGGTGCTTTGTTGTTGGCTCGACCCCACCGCTTGGAGACTGTGCATGGTCAAGCTGATGGCGCCCATCATGCCCAAACCTAAAAGCGCTGCAGCCACCAGGGCCTCAATCAAGGTGAAGCCTTGAGGGCGTGGCGCAAGGCTTAGCCGTTGGCTCATCCGCCACTCTTCCAGCTGCCGCGCACCCGTTGCACACGGGTGGCGTCAATGTTGACAGGCCAAGGCCAGTCAAAGGCCAGGCGGTGGTTGGCAAACCACAAGAATTGACTGCCCGCTTGCAAGTTGGGCAGGCCCGACGGCACAGCCACTTGACCGCTGACCGAGCCGCTGTGCCACAGTGCGGCGCGACTGTCTTGGCATTGGGTGTCCAAAAAGACCGTGCCCACAATCTGGGTGCTGGGGCTGATGCGCGGGCACTGGCTGGCGCAGGCCGCTGCAGAAAATACAAGCACCACTGGGGAGCTGCTTGTGCCCACACTTTGCGACCATTCGCTGGGGCTGTCTACCCAGTAAACCGTTCGTGCCGGTTGTGTCTGGCTGTTCAAGCCTTTGAGTGCTTGGGCTTGGGAGATGGCCTGAATTTGCGTCGGTGTGGTTTGGCCAAACAAGACGTTCCAAACCGCCGAGTCACAGGCTGCAGGGTTGGGCGCCGGTGTGGCGGTGGCCGGAGTGACCAGTGCGCCGCCTTGCAGACTGCCGGCGTTGACCTTGAGACAGGCTTGCTGCTCGGCTATGGAGATAACGCCGTTGCCATCCAAGTCGGGCACATAAAGGGTTTGAATGGCCGTGCCGATCGTTTGTCCGGTGCCGCTGCACCCGCTCTGGTTGGCGTCAGAGGCGCAAAACCGTGTGCTGCCGGCCACGGCTTCATTCACACAGCCTTGCGTGAGCAAGGGAGTCGCTTTATTGGCTGCGCCAATCGGGCCTGCGGTGGGCAGGTAAACGCTTTGCTGGACCTGGCCCAAGCTGTGATTGCCTGCATGCTTGGCTTGTGCATGGACCAAGGCCACATGAGGCGCTCGCACGACATCGCGCATGACGCGCACCAGCAGGGTGTGTCCTTGGGTGTCCCATCCCGTATCCAGCAGCAGACTGCGGCATTGCCATTCAATGCCGGTGTATGCGCTCAGGCATTGTTG
>Ga0209499_1002483_pt1 | contig 11773 bp, 9 predicted proteins | sample C_130208_EF_Meta_FD_187306 | JGI IMG/M metagenome (GOLD analysis project Ga0209499, IMG submission 187306) | Freshwater microbial communities from Lake Croche, Canada to study carbon cycling - C_130208_EF_MetaG (SPAdes) (version 2) | ecosystem: Environmental > Aquatic > Freshwater > Lake | place...
GATAAATAGTGCCGTTATAAAAGCAATAGCTAAATTAACTAGGGGCCCTGCAAAGGCAACTACCAACTCTTCTGAGGGTTTTTCAGGGAGTTTTTCTAATCGGGCTAAACCTCCAATGGGCAGTAGAGTAATGTCTATGGTCTGTATGTTATAATTTTTTGCAGCGAGTGCGTGTCCCAATTCGTGCAGCATCACTGTTACAAAAATGATTAAAATAAAAAAGATGGACCACAATATTTGCGATAATGTATGACCGGCTTTATAATTTATATAAATTATAAAAGCAATCAGAATCAAAAAAGTCCAATGAATAAACAAACCAATTCCTGCTATTTTACCAATTTTTAAAGCTCCTTTCATCTTTTTATATTTTAAAATTTGTTAAACTTTTTAAAAAATACGTCCATTAATTCTAGAACGTTCTTTATTTGAAAATCGGCGTATTCCTTTATCTATTTCCATAGCCCAAAAGACAATACTGGAAACTGCAATTGTAATTCCTAATTCAGAAATTGTAAGTGGTTTAGTCTTGAACACCACATTGAAATAAGGAATGTAAATAATTAGTATTTGTAACAAAAACGTGAAAATAAGCGTTACAAAAAGAGGCATATTCGAAAAAAATCCAATTTTAAATACGGATTCCTTCTCTGAACGAATGGCTAATACTTGTCCTAATTGGCTAAAACAAAGCGCGGTAAAAGCCATTGTTTGCCAATGTAAATTCCCATTAGTTATGGCCCAATATTGAATTCCAAGTGTGGTCATTCCCATTAATAAACCAACCCATAAGATGGTTACTGCCATACCATTTGCAAAAATACTCTGTTTCGGATTTCTAGGAGGGCGTTTCATAATTGTTGCTTCGGCAGGTTCAGCAGCAAGCGCTAATCCGGGTAATCCATCCGTTACCAAGTTTATCCAAAGAATATGAATAGCCAAAAGAGGAATGGGCAACCCTAAAAAAGGCGCTAAAAGGATTACCCAAATTTCCCCTGAATTGCCAATTAAAATGTACTTTATAAACTTCAAAATATTGTCATAAATCTTCCTTCCATGTTTCACGGCAACCACGATGGAAGCAAAATTATCATCCAGTAAAATCATGTGAGCAGCTTCTTTTGCCACTTCGGTTCCATTAATTCCCATGGCAATTCCAATATCAGCATGTTTCAAAGCTGGAGCATCATTTACGCCATCTCCCGTCATGGCTACAAACTGCCCTTTTGCTTGCAAGGCACTAACTATTTTTAATTTTTGTTCTGGATTTACCCGTGCATAAACCCGAATATTTTCAACATTTTTTTCAAACTCTTTTTCTGACATTGCAGCAAGTTCTGAGCCGCTTACGATTAAATTTTCCTCGGAAGTGATGATTCCAAGTTGTTTGGCAACAGCTTTTGCAGTGAGTTTATGATCGCCCGTTATCATTATGGGAATAATTCCGGCTTGTTTGCATTCTTCAACCGCCTGTTTTGCTTCTTCTCTTGGGTAATCAATCATTCCAGCAAAGCCTAATAAGGTTAAATCTGATTCTATTTCATCGAAATTTAGAATTTCGGGTAAAGAATCCATTTTTTTTATAGCATATCCAATAATACGGTAGCCTTTGTCGGCCATTTCATTTACTTTCGACTCCAATTCAGGAATAAGTGGCTTTTGATTTTCGACTAATTTCCCCAATAAAACATCAACGGCTCCCTTGGTAATGGCTAAAATTCCCGTTTCGGTTTGATGAAAAGTGGTCATGCATTTTCTGTTAGAATCAAAGGATAATTCCGAAACTCTAGGAAATAATTTTGCTAATTCTTTTCTGTGGTCTTTTAAATGTACCGCATATTCTAACAGAGCGACTTCGGTGGAATCGCCAAGCCAGGTTCCATCTTCCTTTTTCGACACATCGCTATTCAAAAACATAGCCTCTTTCAATCCTATTTTTTCGATAAAAAAAGCGTTGGTTTTCCAATGGTTCGTTTCGTAAACTTCTTGAACGCTCATTTTATTCTGCGTGAGCGTGCCTGTTTTATCCGAACAAATATAAGTTACGGAACCCAGCGCTTCCACGGCAGAAAGTTTCCGAATGAGCGTGTTACTTTTAGATAATCGCTTGGCGCCAAAAGCCAATGCAATTGTAACTAAAGCGGGCAATGCTTCTGGAATTGCAGCAACTGCTAGCGAAATAGCAATTAATAATATGGTCAAAATTGGCATTCCATGATACCACCCTAAAATGAAAATGAAGGTGCAAATAAAAAGTATAAAAATCGATAAGCGTTTGCCAAAAGCATGAAGCCTTTTTTGTAGCGGAGTAGCACCTTCCTCGGTTTGAATCATTTTCGCAATGCGCCCTAATTCGGAATTCATTCCTGTTGCAATTACAAACGCTGCTCCTCGACCATTGGTTATAAAGGTTCCTTTAAATCCCATATTACTTCGATCTCCAAGGGAATAATCTCCATTTTCGAGTTGGTAATTATTTTTTTCTACATTATGTGATTCTCCCGTAAGTGCCGATTCATCTACTTTAATTTGGTGCGTTTCAAAAAACCGAACGTCGGCAGGTATACTATTGCCGCTTTCTAAAAGCAGTAAATCTCCTGGAACTAAATCGGTTGCAAGAATTTTATCTTTTTTTCCATTGCGTAAAACAAGTGCATGATTTGCCGTCATTTTTTTTAAGGCTTCCATGACTTTTTCCGCTTTATACTCTTGAGAAAATCCTAAAATAGCATTAAGAATTAGTATCGAAAGAATGATTATCGTATCGGTTATATCTCCTAAAAAACCAGAAATAACCGAAGCTACCATAAGTATTACAATCATGGTATCGGTAAATTGATGCAGCAGCATTTTTAAAATTGTTTTCTTCTTTTTTCCTTCAATTTCATTTTTTCCATACTCCGACAACCGTTCTAAAGCCGTCAGATGATCTATACCTGAAGGACTTGTGTCTAATAATTGTATCGTTTCGGATATTGAAAGTAAATGCCAGTTCATTCCTTTAGGTTTTTATGACAGTCCGTTAAGAGGACTAAATTTTCAGGACACAACTTCTTATGAAAACTTTGGACGATTCACACGAATCTCCATAAATTTAAAATTTAAACAAGAACACCTGCTAATTTTTAAAATTTGAAGCTTAAATAATAATTATTACTTTCCATTCCACCTTTTTAAAATAGGTAAAAGATTGACTGCTTTTTTGATTGTATAATCAGGACGTTTCATGGCATGCATTCGATCTGTGACAATGTCTTTCATATCATCGAAATTCATATCAGGGTTTTTGTAACTGCCATTTTCATAACAAAAATAACAATGTTCCCTGTTTTTCATTCCATTTAATTCTGTTCCTTTTTGCTCTTCTTTTGTTAGTGGCATTCCACAACTTTGACAATACACTATGTTTTCCATATTTTCTATTTATTTAGGGGTTAGAGATTTACTTTCAAAATCAATTTTCTTTATAAATAATCTGATATTTTCTTTAAGGTAATGTATTCCTTTATTTTGTTAATTTTTTATTGTGCTACAAAGCCACCATCCACAGGCATGGCAACTCCAGTAACAAACGAGGCTTCCTCGGAGCAGAGCCAAATTACGGCATTGGCAATTTCTTCTGCTAGACCAAAACGCGCCATGGGTTCTAAGGCTGTAAACTGTTCAATGGATTCTTTTTTCTTGCCTGTAAGTCGGTCAATCATTGGAGTTTGAATTACTCCTGGGCAAACGGCATTGACTCTAATACTAAGTTTTGCACATTCTAAAGCGGCTGTTTTTGTTAAACCAATAACGCCATGTTTTGAAGCTACATAAGCGGGTAATCCTTGGAAACCGACTAATCCTGCCACAGAAGAGCAATTAACAATAACTCCTTTTCCTTGTTTTAGCATTTCAGGAATTTCATATTTCATACAAAGCCAAATTCCTTTTAGGTTAATACCAATGGTTCTATCCCAGTTTTCTTCGGAACATTCGTGTATGGGAGCCGAATTCCCTTCGATTCCGGCATTATTATAGGCAAAATCCAAACGGCCGAAAGTGGCAATTGTTTTTTGAATTAAAGCTTTAACATCTTTGCCATTAGACACATCACATTTTATAAAAAGAACTTCTCCACCTTCTTTTTTTATTAAATCCATGGTTTCAGGGTTTTCTACCCAATCCGCAAGTACCACTTTTGCCCCTTTTTTTGCGAATGCAAGGGCAGTGGCTCTCCCGATTCCGAATGACGCTCCCGTTACAAGTGCGACTTTATCTTTGAATGTATTTTCCATAATAGTATTATTTTCTATTTTAAATTCTTATAGTCGTTTTCTTTTCGGCAACTAAAATATTTTCTATTCCATGTATCAAAGCATCGGCATTAAACGAAATGCTATCAATTCCTTCTTCGACTAAAAATTGCGCGAATTCTGGAATATCGCTTGGTGCCTGACCACATAATCCCACTTTAATATGGTTTCTTTTTGCTGCGTGAATGGTTTCCCGAATTAAAGCTTTAACGGCTGGATTTTGCTCGCTAAATAAATAACTTACTAATGCCGAATCTCGGTCTAAACCCAATGTGAGTTGCGTTAAATCGTTTGAACCAATGGAAAATCCATCAAATAAATGGGCAAATTCATCGGCTAACAATACGTTACTTGGAATTTCGATCATTACATAAATTTCCAAATCACCTACCTGACCGGCAGGCAGGTTTTTGCCTTGAATTAATCCATTGGCAGCCATTTCGGCAATAACTTTTTGACCTTCTTCAATGGTTCTGCAAAACGGAATCATCAGTTTTACGTTGTGTAATCCCATTTCGTTCCGTACTTTTTTCATGGCTTCGCATTCCAATGCAAATCCTTTTCGATAAAAATCGCTGTAATAACGGGAAGCGCCACGGAAGCCAATCATTGGGTTTTCTTCTTTGGGTTCGAAATAGGTTCCCCCAATTAGATTTGCATATTCATTGCTTTTAAAATCACTCATTCGAACAATAACATCCTTTGGGTAAAAAGAGGCAGCTACTGTAGCCACTGCTTCAGCCAATTTGTCAACGAAATATAATTTCCCGTTTTCATAGCCTTTTGTTAGTTCTTTTATAGCTAAAATATCTGCTTCATTAATGACTTTTTCGGGTTCGCATAAAGCATTTGGATGTATTTTTATCGTATTCGAAATAGCAAATTCCATTCGCATTAAACCCACGCCCTTATTCGGAAAGTGACTTAAATCAAAGGCTTTTTCAGGATCAGCAAGAATTAGCATGGGAGCTGTTTCAGGCATAGCCAATTGACTAAAATCCTGTTCTTTTATTTCCCAATGCAACAAACCTTCATACACTTTACCTTCTTTAGTTTCGGCACAGGAAACAGTTATTTCTTGACCATTTTTTATAGCCGAAGTTGCATTTCCACATCCTACCACGGCAACGGTTCCTAGCTCTCGCGCTACAATTGCCGAATGGCTAGTTCGACCGCCTTTGTTGGTTATAATCGCACCTGCTTTTTTTAAAATGGGATCCCAATCTGGGTTGGTTATATCAGTCACCAGAATTTCTCCTGGTTGCAATAAATGCCCTTCTTGCGGACTATTTAATATTCGTGCTTTTCCAGACGTTATTTTGCTGCCAAGCGCTATTCCGCTTGTCAAAACCGTACTTTTATCTTTTAAGGAATAGATTTCTAAAATTTGTTTTTGTTCTTTTCCGTGAATGGTTTCTGGACGGGCTTGAACAATATAAAGTTGGTTATTCAATCCGTCTTTTGCCCATTCAATATCCATCGATTTATTGTAATGTTTGCCTATTTTATAACACCATTGCGCCAGTTGAACGACCTCATTCGGAGTCAGTGAATAGTTGTTTTGCTTTTCCAATGGGGTGTCAATATTCACAATTGTTTTTTCTGTGGAAGCTCCTTCGGCATTTTCAGAGTAGATCATTGTAAATTCTTTCTTTCCACAACGACTTTTCAGAATGGGGTTTAATTCTTTCTCAAAAAGGGTAGGTTTAAACACAAACCATTCATCGGGTGTCACTCTTCCTTGAACTATATTTTCGCCAAGGCCAAAAGTACCGTTGATGATAATGGCATTTTTAAATCCACTATCGGGATCAATGGTAAAAGCAACACCAGAGGAAGCCAAATCGCTTCTAACCATTTGTTGTATACCAACAGAAATAGTAATGTCAACGCCATCAAAACCCATATCGAAACGGTATTTTATGGCACGATCGGTAAATAACGAAGCATAACATCTTTTAATGGCTTCTAATAGCTGCTTTTCCGTGCTTATATTCAAAAAAGATTCCATTCTACCAGCAAAACTAGCAGAAGGCAAATCTTCGGATGTGGCGCTACTTCTAACGGCAACACTCAAATTATTCGTTCCGCATTGACTACTCAAATCTTGGAAAGCGGTAATTATTTCGGCACAAATTTCATCGGGAAGTTTTGCCGATGAAATAAGGTTTCTGGCTTTTTCGCCAATGTACGAAAGATTGGAATATTCTTTGGTATCCAAGGAAAGCAATAAATCATCTAACGGTTTTTCAAGATGATTTTCTTTTCGAAACAAGCGATATCCTTCGGCCGTGACCGCAAAACCATTTGGAATACGAATTCCTATTGGATTCAGTTGGGTGTACATTTCGCCAAGTGAAGCGTTTTTACCGCCTACTTTTCCAATATCCGAGATGCTAATTTCATTAAAAAACAGAATGTGTTTTAAAGTTGCCATATTTATAAGTATTTAAATATAAGGTAGGCTTAAAGAAGAAAGTAGTAGGAATTTCTGCTTGATAAAGCCGATATAGTAAATTTAAGGAATTATTATTTAAAATCGAATAAAAACGGCTGTTTATTTTGTTATTTATAATGATTAAATAATTGATTAGCAATATTTTAACGTTATGATAAACGGGAAGTATCAAAAACAGCATGGTAAATAAAGGACAGTTTTATAATAAAAGAAGTGTTTTTTAAACATAAAAAATCCCCAATTGCATTTCGCAATTGAGGATATTAAATATCTTAAATCCTCTGATTAATCAGAAGTTTAAAAGGAATTTTTTTTTTAGATAGCAGTTACAATCGCTACAAAGTCAGTTGCATTTAACGCTGCACCACCAATTAATCCACCGTCAACATCTGGTTTAGAGAATATCTCTTTTGCATTATCTGGTTTTACACTTCCACCATAAAGAATAGAAACATCTTCGGCGATATCGCTTCCAAATGCTTTTCTAACGGTTTCTCTGATGAATTGGTGCATGTCTTGCGCTTGTTCTGGACTTGCAGTTTCTCCTGTTCCAATAGCCCAAACTGGCTCATAAGCCAAAACTATTTTTTCCCAATCTTTTGCTTGAATATGGAATAATCCATCTCGCAATTGATTTTCAACAATGTTGAAATGGTTTTTAGATTGACGGTCTTTTAATTCTTCTCCAAAACAAAAGATTACTGTCATCTCATGTTTCAATGCAGTATCCACTTTGCTTGCAATTAAGGCATCTGATTCATGAAAAATCGCTCTGCGTTCTGAATGTCCAAGAATTACAGTGTTTACGCCGATATTTTTTAACATATCTGCAGAGATTTCTCCTGTATAAGCGCCATTTTCTGCTTGATGCATATTTTGAGCCGCAACACTGATTGAAGTAAATTCTAAATGGTCAACTGCCGAAGCAAGATTAACAAATGTTGGTGCTACAATAACTAAAGTATCGCAATCAGTTGGAACTTTTGCAATTAATTCGTTTAATAAATCTTCCGTTTGTTCTGCATTTTTGTTCATTTTCCAGTTTCCTGCTACAATCTTTTTTCTCATTTTGCTTGTTTTTGTATTTCTATTTTTAATTTTTTTAGGTTTAATTCCTCAAAGTTTTGCTTCGATTTTTTTGCCACAAATTCACAGATTAAAAATGATTTTTGAAAATCTGTGAATCTGTGGCTATTATTTAGTTACTATCTCTAGGACTCTGCTCCGAGGTAGTTTATTCTATTTGTTTATTTCTTTTAAGGTCGAATTTATTTTGTCAAAATCTGTTTCAATAGCTCTGTAAAGCACTATTTTTCCCGTTTTGTCAAGTATGATATATCTTGGAATCCAGTCTAAATCAAGGGCTTTACCAAAATCGCCTTTCATTCCGTCTTTTATTAAAAAATGTTCGCCATTTAATTTGTGCTTTTTAATTCCTTCCATCCAATTGTCCGAAGTTTTATCGCAAGAAAGAAACACATACGCCACATCAGGATTTCCAGCCTGCAATTCTTTAATTTTTGGCATTGCTTTTACGCAATCGCTACACCAGGAAGCCCAAACTTCGATAACGAGCGTTTTGCCCTCATACTTTTTTATAATATCTTTAAAAACAACTTGATTTCCATCTGTAGCCAATACCGTTTCCGATAAAGCTTCTTTAGAAAATGATTTTTTTTGTGCTTGCGAACAAGAAGAACCGATAATCAAGACCAGCAATAAAATTATTTTTTTCATTTTATGAATTTTGGCAAAGTTAAACAAACATTTTGATTGGCGATTGTGGATCAATACTATTTGATTTTAGATTGAAACTATATCGTTTTTTATAGAGTAATAGCTCTTTTTTATTGGCTGAAAATTCTGAATTTTTTAATTATTTAAAGTTTTAATTTATCAATATCATTATAATGAACCTTTTGTGTTATAGTTCCATTTTCTAAAATTACAATACTTGGATTGGCTCTTTCAATGGTTTTTAAAGCGGTTCCGTCACAGAAATAAAAGTCAAAATGAAGTCCAAATTGTTTTTGATATTTTGCAATATCTTCTGGAGTCGATGCCGTCATTCCAATTACTTTATAGCCACTTGCAAAGGCTTTCTGATTCAATTTCTCCAACTGCAACATTCCTTTTTCATTGGCTTTAGCCAAATCATAAGTTACAATCATCATTAATTTTGGTTCTTTCAGGAATTCCGATTTATAGTCAGATCCGTCTTTTTCCATTGCAAAATCATGAATAGGAGGGACATAACCTTCAATAATAACTTTGTCTTTTCTATCTACAAACTTTGCTCCAGTCGGAATGGAGCTTAAATTTTTCTCCGTAAACTCTTTATTCACCCCGTTTACGTTATAAATAAAAATCATTTCCACAACGCTTTTTGGCGCATTATCCGGGATTTCCATTCCTTTCATAATATTTGTCCCGACTTTATAAGGTCTGAAATCTTTTAAAGGCAAATGATTCAGAACCCAATACCCCATAAAAGCACATAAAAAGATACTTAAATTGGCCAAAGCATTTTGTACCGTATTCGAAAATAAAGGCTTAATCAGGTTTTTATTAAAAAATAAAATTAGAATGAAAAACAATAAAATAATGTCTTTCGAAAAGGATTGCCAAGGTGTTAAATGCAAAGCATCGCCGAAGCATCCACAATCTTTAACCACATCAAAATAAGCAGAATAAAAGGTCAAGAAAGTAAACATTACAATTAAAAGTAACAAACTCCAAATGGTAAATTTTGATTTGAAACCAATAAGTAACATTACGCCAAAAACCACTTCAAGAATAACCAAAAACAAAGCTATTGCTAAAGAAAAGGGCACAAAAAAGGGCATGTTAAAAACAGGCGTACTGAAATATTCATCCAGTTTATAGGAGAAACCAAGAGGATCATTCAGTTTAATTAAACCCGAAATAATAAATAAAATTCCAACGAATATTCGAGAGAATTGGGTGATGAAGTTTTTCATTTTTATGTTTTTTAGGAACTAAATTGGAACAGCTTTGACAAAGTTAAAAACTTTGTCAAAGCTTCTGAAAGTTTAAAATTAAATTATAATTTTTTCATAAGTATTAAAGCAAAAACCGCATAATTAATCATATCCTGATAATTTGCGTCTATTCCTTCCGAAACCAAAGTTTTACCTTTATTATCTTCAATTTGCTTCACTCGAAGTAGTTTTTGAAGAATCAAATCTGTTAAAGAACTTACTCGCATTTCGCGCCAAGCTTCGCCATAATCATGGTTTTTATCCTCCATTAATTGTTTGGTGATTTTGACTTTAGCATCGAATAATTCGGTGGCTTTTTCTACATCAATATCTGGTTGATCGACAACTCCAAGCTCTAACTGAATCAAAGCCATAATCGAATAATTGATGATTCCGATGAATTCGCCCGTTTCATCTTCCTCTATTTTACGAACGTCATTTTCTTGTAAACTTCTAATTCTTTGGGCTTTAATATAAATTTGATCGGTCAAAGACGGCAATCTTAAAATGCGCCAAGCACTGCCATAATCTTTCATTTTATTAATGAAAAGAGAGCGGCAAATTGCAATTACGCTATCGTATTGTTGTGAAGTAATGTTCATTTATTGATGTATATTTGTCTAGAAAAAATTTCTTCAAAAGTAAAGAATATTTATTGGATTGAAGAAGGATGATTAACGATTTTTAATTTTCGAAATGACAATAAACTGCAAGGGACAACTTATCGATTTGTCAACTCCCAAAGTGATGGGAATTTTGAATGTAACACCAAACTCTTTTTTCGATGGTGGAAAGTATAAAAACGAAAGCGAAATACGATCTCAAGTAGAAAAAATGCTCAACGATGGAGCGACTTTCATTGATATTGGTGCGTATTCCAGCAAACCTAATGCTGATTTTGTTTCGGAAGCCGAAGAACTACAACGGATTGTTCCCATTGTAAATCTAATTTTAAAAAATTTCCCCGAAACCTTACTTTCAATTGACACTTTTAGAAGTGAAGTTGCCAAAACTTGTATCGAAAATGGCGCGGCAATTATTAATGATATTTCGGCAGGAAATGTAGATGATAAAATGTTGGAAACCATTGCCAAATATAATGTTCCTTATATAATGATGCACATGAGAGGAACGCCACAAACGATGCAATCGATGACGGATTATGAAAATATCGTCAAAGAAATGCTTTTCTATTTTTCTGAAAAAGTGGCAAAAGCAAGAAGTTTAGGAATTAATGATTTAATCTTAGATCCTGGATTTGGTTTCGCTAAAACAGTGGAACAAAATTTCGAAGTACTTCAAAAATTAGACTTATTTTCTATATTAGAATTGCCTATTTTGGTTGGTTTTTCCAGAAAATCAATGATTTACAAACCTTTGAATTCCAATGCTGAAAACTCATTAAACGGAACCACTGTTTTGAATTCCATTGCGCTAACAAAAGGTGCCAAAATTCTTCGGGTTCATGATGTAAAAGAAGCTATGGAATGTGTTGCTCTTTATAATTTAACAACAAAAAAATAATGAAATATTTAAGTTTAGGCTTGCTTTTACTATTGATTTCCTGTGCAAAAAAAGAAGCGGTATTATTGCCAAAATCCAATGTTACGGTGATTTCTGATGTAGAAGATCATTCGCCTATTTATATTTTTTTTAGAACGAAAGCTAAGGATACTTTGTTGGAAGTAAATCGAAATAATGCAATCGTTTCTACCAACTGGATTTTAAATATAGACAAGCGTTTGCCTTTGCGAGTGTTAGTTCCCGAAATAATGAAATTACAAGAAAAAAAGCGAAATGCAGTGGCTCATAAAAACGAAGCGGCTCAAAATTATTATTCTTATGCAGATAGTATTCACAAAAATATGGCGTTTCTACTTTTTACGGAAGTGTATTATAAATTAGAAAAACCAAAGTCAGGCGTTGTGGTCTATTTTGATAAAAATAATGAAATTACCGTAAATGATGCGGCTGTAAAGCGAAACGATTTACAGCACTATTTAGCTCATTTACCAATT
>Ga0209499_1002487_pt1 | contig 11750 bp, 9 predicted proteins | sample C_130208_EF_Meta_FD_187306 | JGI IMG/M metagenome (GOLD analysis project Ga0209499, IMG submission 187306) | Freshwater microbial communities from Lake Croche, Canada to study carbon cycling - C_130208_EF_MetaG (SPAdes) (version 2) | ecosystem: Environmental > Aquatic > Freshwater > Lake | place...
CTGCTACCACGGCCTCGGCCAAGGTCGATTTGCCAGAACCGGGGGGGCCTGCAAGGGCGGCGATGAACCGCCCTTGATGTGCTGCCGCTTGGGTGCGCAGTGTTTCGGCGAGGGCTGCGGGGGTCATGCCGCCTCTGTCACGCCGTCGGGCAGTTTTGCGCCGGTCATATAGGCCACGGCATCCGACATCGAATGTTGCTTGGGGTCGATCACGCACAGGCGGCGGCCCAAGCGGTGGATATGCACGCGGTCGCAGACCTCGAACACATGCGGCATGTTGTGGCTGATCAGAATGATCGGAATGCCCCGATCACGCACGTCTTTGATCAGGTCCAGCACGCGGCGGCTTTCTTTGACACCCAGCGCTGCGGTGGGTTCGTCCAAGATCACGACCTTTGACCCAAAGGCCGCTGCCCGTGCCACAGCCACACCTTGGCGCTGGCCGCCCGACAGGGTTTCCACCGCTTGGTCGATGTTCTGGATCGTCATCAGACCCAGTTCCGACAGTTTGGTACGGGCAAACTCGTTCATGCGGGCGCGGTCGGTCATGCGCAGGACCGAACCCAAAAAGCCCGGCTTGCGCCATTCGCGGCCCAAAAACATGTTGTCCGCAATCGACAAGGCGGGCGACATGGCGAGGTTTTGGTACACCGTTTCAATGCCCATTGCGCGGGCATCATCGGGGCGGCGGAAGTTGACGGGCGAACCCTCAAGCTCGATCGTGCCGTGGTCGGGGGTGACGGCCCCCGACAGCGCCTTGATCAGGGTCGATTTGCCTGCCCCGTTGTCGCCGATCACACCCAGAATCTCGCCCGGATACAGGTCGAAATCTGCGCCGTTCATGGCGACCACGGTGCCGTAGCGTTTCATCAGGCCGCGGGCTTTGATAACTGGGGTCACGCTGGTATCGGTCACTTCGAAGCCCTCCGCAGATATTGATCCAAGGCCACGGCGATGATGACAAGGCAACCGGTGGCAAAGGTTTGCCAGTAGCTGTCCACCCCTGCCAAAGACAGGCCGGTGATAAACACGCCCACAATGATCGCCCCCAGAACCGAGCCGACAATCGACCCGCGCCCGCCAAACAGCGAGGTGCCACCGATCACCACAGCGGTGATGGAGTCAAGGTTGATGGTTTCAAACCCGATGGGAGAAATGGTCCCCACCCGCCCGACAGCCACCCAGCCGGCAAAGCCGCAGATAAAGCCCGCCACACCGTAAACCGAAATCAGCGTCTTATCGACCGCGATCCCCGACAGCATGGCCGCATCGGCATCATCGCCAATCGCATGCACATGGCGGCCCCAAGCGGTGCGGTTCAGCGCAAACCACATGATAAAGGCCAAGATCAGCAGCATAATCATGCCAAAGGTCACGGTCGCGCCAAGGAATTTGAACTTGTTGCCGAAAAACAGCAGGAAGTTCGCCTTTTCTTCGATGTCAACGTTGCGGATCGATTCCGAATGGGAATAGGCCAGCTTCAACGCGCGAAAGATCGACAGCGTGCCCAGCGTCACGATAAAGGGCGGCAGTTTCATCTTGGTCACAAGAATGCCGTTGAACAGCCCCATAACGGTGCCGACAGCCACGCCGATGACAATGGCAAGAGGCGCAGGCAGGCCCAAGGTCACGGCCAGATTGCCCATCACCAGCGACGACAGGATCAGAATTTCGCCCACCGACAAGTCGATACCTGCGGTCAAGATCACAACAGACTGCGCCAAGGCGACAAAGCCCGTCACGGTCACTTGCTGCAACACCGTGGTCAAAGCGCCCAGCCCAAGGAAGCGCGAATTGGCAATGCCAAAGCCCAGAACCGATATCACCAGCACAAGGGCGGGGATCATCGTCGGGTTGTCGCGCAAAAAGCCGCGCAGCTTGGCGATGGTGGTTTTGTCGTCTCGGTCAAACTGGGCAACCGTTGTGTCGGCAGCCCCCAACTTGGCTTCGAAATCGGAAATTGTCTTGGTTGGTGTGTCTGGATCGCTCATCGCCGCGGATGTCCCCCCATCAGAGCCGCCCGAGAACGTTCCGCCCCCGGTATGAAGAAGGGCGAGAGTAACCTCGCCCTTCATTTAATCAAGTCAGACTTTGGGCCCTAAAGCCCCAAGCCAACCTATCAGCCCCAGCACAGCTCGGTGCCCTTGGTCGAGTCGATCGACTCAACGCCTTCAACCGGAGCGTCCGTCACCAGGTTCACACCGGTGTTGAAGAACGACAGGCCTTCGGAAGCTGTGGGCTTGGTGCCGTCTTTGGCGAAAGCAACGATAGCTTCGATGCCTTTGGATGCCATCAAGAGCGGGTACTGTTGCGAGGTTGCGCCGATCACGCCAGCTTTGACGTTGGCAACGCCGGGGCAGCCGCCGTCAACCGAAACGATCAAAGCGGTCTTGCCAGCCGCTTTCAAAGCTTGGAAAGCGCCTTCAGCAGCCGGTTCGTTGATCGTGTAGACAACGTTGATGTCCGGGTCTTTGGCCAACAGGGTTTCCATGGCCTTTTGGCCGCCTTCGGGGTTGGCGTCCGACTGCTCGTGGCCGATCACGCGGGCGTCGGTTTCCGAACCCATGACGGTCAGATCCGGAACTTCGATGCCAAAGCCCTTCAGGAACCCGGTGTCACGCGCCACGTCAACCGAGATGTTGTCGTGGTTGATGTCGAGCATAGCGATCTTGGCCGTCGCAGCGCCGTCGCCGAGGGTCTTAGCAGCCCACGCACCGATCAGGGTGCCAGCTTCGAAGTTGTCGGTTGCGAAGGTGATGTCCTGCGCGTCTTTGTCAGCCAGGGGGGTGTCGAGAGCGATGACCAAGATACCAGCCTCACGCGCAGCTTTCAAAGCCGGCCCGACCGAGTCGTTCGACGGGGTGATCAAGATACCCTTGGCGCCAGCCGCGACGCAGTTTTCGATGGCGGTGATCTGCGGAGCAGCGTCGCCGTCTTTGATGCCTGCGTAGGCTTGGAAATCAAGGCCAGCGGCGGTGGCAGCAGCCTCAGCGCCTTCTTTCATTTTCACGAAGAAGGGGTTGGTGTCGTTTTTGGTGATCAGGCAAGCCAGATCGCCAGCGGAAGCGGAACCCGCAACCAAAGCAAGTGCAGCAGCGCCGATCAGGGCAACAGCTTTGAACTTCATGGTAGTCCTCCCAAGGATAAGGGGGGATGGTTCCCCCCGTCAGTAAACTGTCTCGTCAAGGGGTGCGGCAAGACATTGCCCGACCTCGCCCCCCGCGATGCGGCGCACAAAAGCCGATTCCCTGCGTTACGTCAAGATAGATAAATCTCTGTGATTTATTATTGACAGCTTCGCCATTCCTGACCAGTGTCGCGTCAACCTGCCGCTCGGCGGGCTTTTGTGCTGAACGTGGTGACCAAAGATGCTGATCGGAATTCCTGCCATACTGGGGCCAGACCTGCTGTTTACGCTGCGCTCGATGGGGCACGGGGACGAGATTGCCTTGGTGGACGGCAACTATCCCGCGCAAGACCACGCCCGCCGTCTGGTGCGGGCCGATGGGCACGGGGTGATGGCGCTCTTGGAGGCGATCCTGACCGTGATGCCCTTGGACCGCGCGGTTCCCCATGCAATCCTGCGTGCGGCGTTGAACAACGACCCCGCCCAGTCGAATGATTTCCATACAGGGCTGGACGCCGCCTGCGCCCGCCTTGCGCCAGATTTTGCCGTCAAACCCTTGGCCGGGGCAGACCTGTACCCCCGCATCCGCGCCGCCCACACCATCATCGCCACCACCGAACCCGCCCTGTTTGCCAATGTCATCTTGCGCAAGGGCGTGATCGGGGCCGACGGCCGCGCGGTTTGATTTTGCCTGAAGGACCAGACTTCCCCATGACCCCCGCCGAAATCGTCAGCGAAAAACCCGCAGCCGAGGCCGCAGCACCGCGCGGCACGAACCAGTCGGGGATGCGCGATTACAACGAGCGGCTGGTGTTGTCTTTGGTGCGCCAGCACAGCGCCTTGGCGAAAACCGATATTGCGCGGATGACGGGACTGTCAGCGCAAACGGTGTCCGTGATCATGCGCGCTTTGGAACAAGACGGCTTGCTGCACCGCGGCGCACCGCAGCGCGGCAAGATCGGCCAACCGTCGATTCCCATGTCACTGGCGGCTGACGGTGCGTTTTTTCTGGGGCTGAAAATTGGCAGGCGTTCGGCCGATCTGGTGATGATTGATTTTCTGGGGCAAGTGCGCTCGACCCACCGCCGCGTTTACCGCTATCCCACGCCTGATGCCGTGGTGGACTTTGTCGCCGACACCCTGCCCGGCGTGCTGGGCCTGCTGACATCGGCGCAGCGCGGACGGGTCGGTGGGCTGGGTGTCGCGATGCCGTTCCAGCTTTGGAATTGGGTGGAAGCCCTTGGCGCACCGCAAGCCGCGATGGACGCATGGCGCGACCGCGATATTCAGGCCGAACTGGCGGCGGTGACGGGGCTACCAGTCTATGTACAAAACGATGCCACATCCGCCTGCGGGGCAGAGTTGGTCTTTGGTACAGGTGAGCGGCCGAAGGACTTTTTGTACTTTTACTTCGGCACCTTCATCGGCGGCGGGTTGGTTCTGAACGGGCAATTGTTCTTGGGGCGTACGGGCAATGCCGCAGGGGTCGGGCCTTTGCCAGTGCAGGGCCCTGATGGCCAGATGCGGCGGCTGTTTGATTCGGCCTCGATGTCGGTGCTGGAAGCGATGATGACGGCGGCGGGGGAGTCCCCCGATCACCTGTGGGACAGCCCCGATCATTGGCAGGTGTCAGAGCCGGTCTTGCAAGCTTGGGTCGATCTGGCCGCCGAAGGTTTGGCAGGGGCCATCTTGTCGGCGGCGGCTTTGCTGGAACTGGAAGCTGTGCTGATTGACGGCTGGATGCCCCCCGAAGTGCGCGCCATGGTAACGATGCGCACGCAAGAGGCCTTGGCGCGACTGGACCTGTCGGGCGTGTCGATGCCGCAGGTCCGGCAAGGTACGGTCGGCGCGCAGGCAAGGTCTTTGGGGGCTGCGGCCATTCCGCTGAGCCAAAGATATTTGATTGATCAGAACGCGGCCGCACGCTCGGCTTAGAGCGCGGGGCTACGAATTTTCTGCGAAAATTCGGTTCTTTTCGCAAAACTCTCGCATTTTTTGGCTTGGATGACCTGTTGGGTGCCGCACAAACGAATTTTCGCAGAAAATTCGGCGCTTGAGAGAAAAAATTGGATTATTCCCCACGCGGAAAGCGTTTGCTGTCTTCCAGAATGTTCAAATCCATATGGTTGCGCATATAGCGTTCCGATGCGGCGCGCAGGGGTTGGTAATCCCACGGGTAGTAACTGCCGTTGCGCAGCGCCTCATACACCACCCAGCGGCGGGCTTGGCTTTGGCGCACTTCGGCATCGTAGGCGTGCAAATCCCAGCGGTCTTTCGCTGCGGCCTGAAAATGGGCCAAGATCTCGGCAGAGCGGGGGTCGGTGGCCAAGTTGACCTCTTCCTCTGGGTCGTTGGCCAGATCGAACAATTGCTCGGGGTCAGCCAGACAGTGGATATATTTCCACGCCCCTTGCCGCAGCGCCACCATGGGGGTGATTGACCCTTCCGCGGCATATTCCATCGCAACCGGCGTGCTGCGGATTTGGCCTTTGGCCAAGGGCACCAAGCTTTCGCCATCGGTCCAAGGCATCACCTCGGCCATCGAAATCCCCGCCAGATCGCACAGGGTGGGTGTGATGTCGATGGTTGACACCGGTGTGTCAATCAGGCCCGCGTCCAGACCCGGCGCTGCAATCATCAAAGGCACACGCGCTGCCCCTTCGAAGAAATTCATCTTGAACCACAGCCCCTTGCGGCCCAACATCTCGCCGTGGTCCGAGACGAAGACGATGATCGCCTCTTGCCGTGACGCCTCAAGCGCCGCCAAAATCTCGCCGATTTTGTCATCGACATAAGAGATATTGGCGAAATAGCCCTGCCGTGCGCGGCGGATGTGGTCGTCCGTCACCGTCAGGCCGCGCCAATCGCAGGCGTCCATCAGGCGTTGAGAGTGGGTGTCCATGTTCTCATAAGCCAAAGGCGCGGGGGGGTGCAGTTCGGCGGCCCCTTCGTACAGGTCCCAGTATTTGCGGCGGGCCACAAAGGGGTCATGGGGATGGGTGAAAGACACCGTCAAGCTCCACGGGCGCGGGTCAAGGCCGCGTGACAGATCGTAGATCTTTTGCACAGCTTGGTGGGCGACATCGTCGTCGTACTCCAGCTGGTTGGTGATCTCGGCCACGCCCGCGCCGGTGACAGAGCCAAGGTTGTGATACCACCAGTCAATCCGCTCGCCCGGTTTGCGATAATCGGGTGTCCAGCCGAAATCGGCGGGGTAGATGTCGGTCGTCAGGCGCTGTTCAAAGCCGTGCAACTGGTCGGGGCCGACGAAGTGCATTTTGCCGGACAGTGCCGTTTGATAGCCCGCGCGGCGCAGGTGATGGGCATAGGTCGGAATGTCCGAGGCGAATTCGGCGGCATTGTCATAGACCCTTGTGCGCCGCGGCAAGGCGCCTGACATGAAAGCAGCACGGGCCGGCGCACAGAGCGGCGAGGCGGTATAGGCATTGCCAAAGCGCACCGACCGTGCGGCCAGTGCGCGCAGATTTGGCGCGTGCAAGAAAGCCGCAGGGCCATCGGCAAAGAGCGTGCCTGTCAGTTGGTCGACCATCAAGATCAAGATGTTGAGTTTGGTCATGTCATGCCCTGCCGTGCGGATGTTTGGCGCATGGGTGACGCGGGATTTGCGCTGCGACAAGAGCAGATTTTGCCCCCGCCCCCGCCCGTGTCGCAATCGCACCGCCAAGCGCCGTTTCAAGACACAGGTTTGCCCCCATCCTGCCGCCTGATGGGGCAAGCTTGGGGGGTGCCTATGACCATTCGCACAGAGTTTCCGTTTGCAATTGTCGAAGAGCCTGACATGGGCATCGTGCTGTCGGACGGCTGCCGCCTGTCGGCGCGGGTCTGGATGCCTAAGGATGCGCACACCGCGCCCGTGCCAGCCGTTTTGGAATATATCCCCTACCGCAAGCGCGACGGCACCCTGCCCCGCGACGAGATGATGCACCCCTATGTCGCAGGCCACGGCTATGCCTGCATCCGCGTCGATATGCGCGGCAATGGCGATTCCGAAGGGTTGATGGCGGATGAATACACGCCCCAAGAATTGTCTGACGCCTGCGAGGTGATTGCTTGGCTGGCCCGCCAGCCGTGGTGCAGCGGGCAGGTGGGGATGATGGGCAAAAGCTGGGGCGGGTTTAACGGCCTGCAAACCGCCTTTTTGCAACCGCCCGCGCTGAAAGCGGTGATTTCTGTCTGCTCGACCACCGACCGCTTTGCCGACGACATCCACTACCGCGGCGGCTGTTTGCTGGGCGAGAATTTCGGCTGGGGGGCGGTGATGCTGTCTTACTCCTCTCGCCCGCCAGACCCAGCCTTGCGCCCCGATTGGCGCGAGATGTGGCTAGAGCGGCTAAAGGCTGAACCTTGGCTGGCCCCGCGCTGGGCCGCGTTGCAAGAGCGCGGCCCCTACTGGGAGCACGGGTCGATCTGCGAGGATTACGCCCGCATGCAGGTGCCGGTTCTGATCTGGGGCGGCTGGGCCGACAGCTATATGAACACGGTGGCAGCAATTGTGAAAAACCTGCCCGGATCGAAAGGCATCGTCGGGCCTTGGGTGCACCAATACCCCCACACCGCCGTGCCCGGCCCTGCGGTGGGCTTTTTGCAAGTGGCCGTGCGCTGGTGGGATCGCTGGTTGAAGGGCATCGAAAACGGCGCGGAAAATGATCCCGCCTACCGCGCCTATATGCTGCATTCCCAAGCGCCCAACGCCAGCCCCAAACATCGGGCGGGGCATTGGATGGCCGAAGGAACTTGGCCCTCGGCTCGGGTGGCGCGCAAGGTCTTCGGGCTTTGCCCTGCGGCACAAAGGCCGGGGGGTTTCACACCCCCCGGACCCCCTATGGAGTATTTGGGCGAAGATGAAGGGGGGCCGATTTCGAAACAAATCGCCACCCCCCAGCATCTGGGCCTGAACGCGGGCGAGTTCTTTCCGATGGGGTTGAATGCCGAAATGCCCGGCGACCAGCGCGGCGATGATGCGGTGTCGGCGTGTTTTGACGGCGATGTGCTGACCGCCCCGCTAGAGTTGCTGGGCGCGGCGCGGGTGACCATTCAGGTCAGCAGCGACAAGCCCTTGGGTTTTGTGGTCGCAAGGTTGTGTGATGTGGGGCCGGATGGGGCCTCAGTTCGCATAGCGCATGGGATGTTCAACCTGTGCCACCGCACGGGGGCTGCGACCCCTACCCCCTTGGTGCCGGGGCAAGCGGTTTCGGTAAGTTTTGATCTGGACCAGATGGCCTACCGTGTGGCGGCGGGGCATCGGCTGCGGGTGGCGTTTTCCAATTCTTATTGGCCCTTTGTCTGGCCCTCGCCCGAGGCGGGGGTTTTGACCCTGACGGGGGGCAGTTTGGATCTTCCGGTGCATGCCGGATCGGCTGCAGAATGGGCCCCGCCACCGGCAGAAACCGCGCAACCTTGGGCGCACCGCGTGGTGCGGGCGGGCAAAAGCGCGCGGCGGATCGAGACGGATCTGCTGTCGGGCACCCACCGCTTGGTCGTGCACGAAGACGGCGGCGATGTGGAAAACCTGACCCATGGCTTGGTCAGCGGCGAAACGCTGGACGAGGTCTGGGAGATCGCGGCCGATAACCCCACCTCTGCCCGCGCGCATCATGTGTGGGAGCAGCGCCTAAGCCGTGGTGATTGGGCCGTGCGCACGAGGGCCGAGGCGGAGATGACCTGCACCGCCACCCATCTGCGCATGACAGCGCGCCTGACCGCTTGGCAGGGCGACGAGGTGATCTTTGAGCGCGCATGGGATGACCAAGTGGCGCGGCGCTTTGTCTAAGAAAAGTCGGACCAAGGGTGCAAAAATAATCCTTGGTCCAATACCAAAACTGCGTTTTAGTTGGCACAGAACAACAAGACCCGGGCGACCGGAAACAAAACAGGGAGAGAGACATGTCCAGTGAACTGAACCACCTGCTCAGCTTGGCCTCGGCCGGCAAAATGAGCCGCCGCGACTTTGTGGGCCGTGCGGGCGCCTTGGGCGTGTCAACGGCCATGGCGGGGACCATGCTGTCAACGGCAGCCTTTGCCGAGACGCCGGTTAAGGGCGGCGTGTTGCGGGCCGGGGTGCAGGGCGGGCAATCGACCGACTCGCTGGACCCGGCATTGGCGGCCTCGGATGTGCCGTTCATGATCAACTCGACCTGGGGGGAAACCTTGGTTGACGCGGGCCTGAAGGGCCAAGTCGAATACCGCGTGGCCGAAGAAATCTCGTCCAACGCGGATGCGACGGAATGGAAGTTCAAGATCCGCAAGGGTGTGGAATATCACAACGGCGCAACCCTGACGGCTGAGGATGTCGTGGCCACCCTAAAGCGCCACACCGACGAAAAGTCGCAGTCGGGGGCCTTGGGCATTGTCAAAGGCATCAAGGACATGAAGGCCGAGGGCGACATGGTCACCCTGACGCTGAACGCCGCAAACGCCGACTTGCCCTTTCTGATGGCCGATTATCACCTGATCATCCAACCCGGTGGCGGCGTGGACAATCCCGCCGCAGGCATCGGCTCGGGCCCCTACAAGATCACCGAAAACGAGGCCGGTGTGCGCACCGCCTTTGAAAAGCACGCCAACTACTGGGACGCCAACCGCGGCTTTGCCGATCAGGTCGAAGTGCTGTCGATCAACGACAACACCGCCCGCACCGCCGCCATTCAAGCCGGCCAGATCCATATGATGAACCGCGTCGACCCCAAGATCGTCGAAATGCTGGCAGGCAACGCCGATGTTCTGATCGAGCGCGCCGCAGGCCCCGGGCATTACGTGTTCATCATGGAATGCAACAAAGCGCCCTACGACAACAACGACCTGCGCATGGCGTTGAAACTGGCGGTCAACCGTCAAGAGATGGTCGACAAGATCTTGGGCGGCATGGGCTCGCGCGGCAACGACTTCCCGATCAACGCCGCTTATCCGTTGTTTGACGATTCGATCCCGCAGCGCGACTATGACGCCGCCGCCGCGGCCGAGGCGTATCAGAAGTCGGGCCACGATGGCTCTCCGCTCATCTTGCAGGTCGCTCCGGGCGCATTCCCCGGCGCGGTAGAGGCTGCCCAACTGTTCCAAGCCAGCGCCAATGCCGCAGGCATTCCGCTGCAAGTGAAGCTAGAGCCCGATGACGGCTATTGGTCGAACGTGTGGAACGTGGCCCCCTTCTGCGCCAGCTATTGGGGTGGGCGTCCGGTGCAAGACCAGATGTATTCCACGGCCTATCTGTCGACCGCCGACTGGAACGACACCAAGTTCGTTGACCCGCATTTCGACGAAGTGCTGATCGCCGCACGGGGCGAGTTGGACCAGACCAAGCGCAAGGCGATGTATTCCGAACTGGCCCTTATCGTGCGCGACAACGGTGGGTTGATCTGCCCGATGTTCAACGATTGGGTCGAAGGACGGCGCAAGGAAGTGGGCGGCTGGATCGCCAACCCCGCCGGCTCGCTGATGGACGGCAAGGCCCTGTCGATGTGCTGGCTGAACGCCTGAGGTTCTGGTGCATCCTTTGATCAAACTCGTGGTCCAGCGCATTGCGCTGGGCCTGCTTTTGCTGCTGGCCGTGTCGGTCGTGATCTTTCTGGGGGTCGAGATGCTGCCGGGTGACACCGCGCAAGCCATCCTTGGGCAATCGGCCACGCCGGAAGCTTTGGCCAACCTGCGCGAGTCTTTGGGGCTGAACCAAAGTGCCGCGACACGTTATTTCACTTGGCTGGGCCATGCCGTGCAGGGCGACTTGGGCAAGGCGCTGACCAATCAGCAAGACATATCCCACGCCATCGGCCAACGCTTGGGCAACACGCTGTTTCTAGCCCTTTGCGCCGGAGTGATCGCGGTACCTTTGGCCATCGCCCTTGGCCTGATCGCCGCGCGCTACAACGGGCGCTGGCCGGATAAGCTGATTTCGGGCGTCACTTTGGCCACGATCTCGCTGCCGGAATTTGTCGCGGCCTATTTCGTGATTTTCCTGTTGACCCAAGTCATCCCAATTTTGCAGCCCGTGTCGATGGTATTCCCCGGCATGGGCTTTTTTGCCAAACTGCACGCCGTGGCCTTGCCCGTCATCGTGCTGGTCATGGTGGTTCTGGCCCATATGATGCGCATGACGCGGGCGGCGATTTTGAACGTGATGCAATCGGCCTATATCGAAACCGCCGAGCTGAAGGGCCTGTCGCCCATGCAAGTCATCTGGCGGCACGCCCTGCCCAATGCGGTGGCGCCCATCATCTCGGTCGTGGTGATCAACCTTGCCTATCTGGTGGTCGGCGTGGTCGTGGTGGAAGTGGTGTTCAGCTACAACGCCTTGGGGCAATATCTGGTGGATCACGTGGCCAAGCGCGATCTGCCTGTGGTGCAGGCCGTGGGCATCATCTTTGCCGCCGTCTATATCGGGCTAAACATTCTGGCCGACCTGATCGGCATCATCGCCAACCCGCGCTTAAGGCATCCGAAATGAGAATACCGCTTTCGGCCCTGATCGGGATGGTGCTGACAGGGGCCTTTGTGCTGGCCGCTGTCTTTGCCCCGTGGATCGCGCCTTATCCGATTGATGCGGCGGTGGGAAAGGTGTGGGAGGGCCCCTCGTCCCAATACTGGCTGGGCACTGATACCATTGGCCGCG
>Ga0209499_1002493_pt1 | contig 11732 bp, 10 predicted proteins | sample C_130208_EF_Meta_FD_187306 | JGI IMG/M metagenome (GOLD analysis project Ga0209499, IMG submission 187306) | Freshwater microbial communities from Lake Croche, Canada to study carbon cycling - C_130208_EF_MetaG (SPAdes) (version 2) | ecosystem: Environmental > Aquatic > Freshwater > Lake...
CCGAGCTGGCCTCCACCCAACAAACCTATTTTTGGCAATGCTTTAGACATAATTTGAATTAGAATGGGTAAAATTACTGCTTTTGTTTTACCTTTGGAAATTATTTAGTCATCTAAAACAATATATTTGACTTATTCGTTATGAAGAAATGACAAAAAGAACACTTGTACTAATCGGATTTTTAACTTTAGCCATTGCCAGTAGATTATTGATTTTAGGAGGTACATCTTGGGTTAATTTTTCACCCATCGCCTCGATGGCTTTGTTTGCTGGTATCTATTTTAATCAAAAAATCCAAGCCATTTCATGGACTATTTTAGCTGTTTGGCTGTCCAATTTACTTTTAAATAATTTCTTGTATACTGAATACTACCCTAATTTTTCATTCGGATTTGATGGAGTTCACATGGGTATTTTTGCTCTTATTACTTTATTAGGAAGTAGACTTAACCAGCAGAAAATAACCGCTTTAAATTTTGTAAGTACGAATTTAGTGTCAGGTCTAGGCTTTTTTCTTTTGTCTAATTTCGCTGTTTGGCTTTATAGTGATATCACCTATGTTAAATCCATTCAAGGGCTAATGACCTGTTACGCGGCTGGAATACCCTTTCTTAAAAATACCTTAGCAAGTCAATTCATTTTTTCAGCTATTTTCTTAGGATCTTTTGAATTTCTAAAAAATCGGATTCCTGCCTTGAATTAATTGACATTTTTCATCACGATTCCGTCGCGCATGACAAATTTAACTTGGCTCATCGACTGAATGGTCTCAACAGGATTGCCTTCTACGGCAATAATATCCGCTGACTTACCGACTTCAATCGTACCCATATTTTGAGATTGCCCTAATAAATCTGCGGCATTTAATGTGGCACTTTGAATCGCTTCCAAAACAGGCATACCAGCTTCATGCATCAACTCAAATTCACGTGCATTTTTCCCATGGCCAAACACACCCGCATCAGTTCCAAAGGCTATTTTAACCCCTGCTTTATACGCTTTACCAAAAGTAGATTGGATTATAGGTCCGATTTCCAATGCCTTCTTTTTAACCATTTCTGGATAGTAATTTGGAATTAATGCAGAGTCCGCAACGGACCGACCCGCAATCACGGTAGGCACAAAATAAGTTCCTCTTTCTTTCATTAGTTCCATGACTTCCGCCGTCATAAAAGTTCCATGTTCGATCGAACTAACCCCGCCTAATACAGCCCTTTTCATCCCCTCCGCCCCATGTGCATGAGCAGCCACTTTAAATCCATAATCCTTAGCCGTTTTTACAATGGCGCGAACTTCTTCTTCAGTAAATTGAGCTCCCATTCCATCTTTGGCATAGCTTAAAACTCCACCCGTCGCTGTAATTTTAATTAAATCAGAACCTTCTTTATACCGTTGGCGTACCGCTTTAGCCGCATCATCGACTCCATTAATGACGCCATCTTCTGGTCCCAAATCCTTTTTAAAGGTTTCATTGATCCCATTCGTATCATCCGCGTGACCTCCCGTGGTACCGATCGTAACGCCTGCCGTAAAGATCCGAGGACCTTCCACCAATCCTTTATTGATGGCATTGCGTAAACTGATCACAACATGGGTGCCTCCTAAATCTCTCACGGTTGTAAATCCAGCCATTAAATTCTTCTTCGCATTGACTAATGCTTGGTATGCGATGTCTCCCGGGTTTTTAGTAAAACGATCTAAATAGGCACTTGGGTTTGTCTCGCTTTCTAAATGAACATGCATGTCGATCAAACCTGGCATGACCGTTTTGTTTTTCAAATTAATCACTTGTACCCCCTTAGCCCCATCTTGATATCCGGGAACCACTGCGCTGATTTTTTTACCTTCAATAACGATGGACATGTTAGTCAATACTTGCAAAGACTTAACGTCAATTAATTTGCCACAATGAATGATGGTCTTTTGTGAAAAAGCCAGCCATGGGGTTAAGATCAAGATTAAAATAATTCTTTTCATCGTATTTATTTTTTAAGTAATCGAAATTTCAACATTGCTTGCACGTATAAACTTGGGAGAAATTATGCCGACTTTAAAATTTTATTTAAGTGATCCCAGAAACTAGGATACGATTTAGCGACGACTCCGGGTTCATGAATAATTAATTCACACAAAAGCCCAACCGGCGCAAAAGCCATGGCCATTCGGTGATCATCGTAGGTTTCAATTTCAGGACATATTTCTCGGCCTGCAAAATCTCCCGATAATTGATATACATGGTTTTTTTCTAGCTCCACCAATTGGGTCCCTAATTTAGCTAGTTCATTTTGTAAAGCTAAAACCCGATCGGTCTCCTTGACTTTTAAAGATTCAATTCCAGTTAGTGTAAATGTGATGTTTTTTGCCGCTGCCACCACACAAATGGTTTGGGCTAAATCGGGGCAATCGGTAAAGTCCCAAGCTGCTGACTGCTTAGAAGGACATTTTGTCAATAGATACCCACGCCCTGTATATGTACTTTTTACTCCTAAAAGCTCCATAATCGATTTGATTTTGGAATCTCCTTGCAATGAATTTTCCTTAAGCCCCAATAGTTCCAATGAAGTGTCTTCAAAAGGAGAAATGGCCACCATGGAATACCAATAACTTGCCCCCGACCAATCAGATTCTACTGCAAATGGAATGGATGTATAGGATTGATGCACGATATCAATCTCACCCGTTTCCCAATCCACTTGGGACTCAATCCCCACATGCTTCATCTGGGCTAAAGTCATCTCAATATAGGGCTTAGAACCTAATGAACCCGTTATTTTTATGTGGAGCCCTTCGGGCAATAAAGGAGCCAACATCAATATCGCTGAAATAAATTGTGAACTTACGTCCCCGCGCATGGAAAGGGAGCGATTTCCAGCGTAGGTAAATCCACGCAATTGCAAAGGGGGATATCCTAATTGGTTTTCATATTGGATTTCGGCACCCAATTCCAACAAGGCATCCACTAAAATACCGATGGGACGCTCACACATACGAGGCGTGCCCGTCATTATTTTTTTTTGACCCGTTAACGCATAATAAGCAGTCAAAAAACGCATCGTCGTTCCGGCATCCAACACATCAGCGACTTCTTGATCCTTTTGAGATAACAATCGAATCATGGTTTGTGTATCCCGCGCCTCCGCTAAATTAGACAAGTTGCTTAGCTCACCCCCAGCCAAGGCATTCAAGATTAGTGATCGATTACTTTCTGATTTTGACGCAGGAAGGGGAATTACTTCTTGAAAAGAATGTTCAATGGGGAAAAGGCGAATTTGATCCAAAATAGAATACGTGATTAACGCAATTTTAATGTTACTAATGATACAACGGCTAAAATAATTCCAACGATCAAGAATCGAATAACAATTTTAGACTCATGATAATTTTTCTTTTGAAAATGATGGTGCAATGGTGACATGAGAAAAACTCGCCTACCTTCTCCATATTTTCGTTTGGTATATTTAAAATAGCCCACCTGAATGATGACGGATAAATTCTCAATGAGGAATATTCCGCATAAGACTGGAATCAACATTTCCTTTCGAATAACGATAGCCAAAGTCGCAATCACACCGCCTAACATCAGGCTTCCCGTATCGCCCATAAATACCTGAGCGGGATATGTATTATACCATAAAAATCCAATGCAAGCACCGACAAAGGCCGCACAGAAAATAGCTAGCTCTCCAGAATTGGGTATAAACATTACATTTAAATACTGAGAAAAAACTTTATTTCCAGACACATACGCTAAAATCGCCAGGGTAAGACCTATGATGACCGAAGTACCAGCGGCTAATCCATCTAAGCCATCCGTAATGTTAGCCCCATTTGAAACCGCGGTAATAATAAAAATGACAACCAAAACATACACAACCCAAACATAATGATCTGGAATAAAGCTTGGCAGTAACATATTATAGTCAAACTGATTATTTTTCAAAAACGGAACTGTCGTCATTAATGATTTTGAATCGGTATAGGTCTGAATTTGAGTCCCATCCGCCAGCATCGTTAATTTCGAAAAGACCCGAACTTTAATATGCTGGTTATAATACATCGTTAGGCCTACAATCGAGCCTAAACCTATTTGGCCCACGATTTTAAATTTACCTGAAAGACCTTCCTTATTTTTTTTGAAAACTTTAATGTAATCATCTAAAAAACCCACCGCTCCTAACCAAACGGCCGAGAGCAACAATAAGACAATGTATACATTCGTGATTTTTGCAAATAAAACAGTGGGGATAATTAAAGATAGCAAAATGATAAAACCGCCCATGGTCGGTGTTCCTTTTTTCTGCATTTGGCCTTCCAAACCAAGATCTCGAATCTCCTCCCCTATTTGCAATCTTTGTAACCGATAGATGACGGATTTTCCCCAAATCGCCGCAATTCCCAATGAGGTAATTGTGGCTGCAAACGCCCTAAAAGTAATGTATTGAAATACTCCAGCTCCGGGAACGTTTAGTGTTTTGTCTAAGTATTCAAAAAGGTAATAAAACATTCCTTAGCTAATTTTAGGTTTTAAAACTCCAAACAAAGTTGCAAAATTTTGATTGCTTGTACAAATTAGCCCTCAAAAGCGAGGGCCAACACTAATTTGTCGTCAAAATCGTACTTAACCCCTTTAATATCTTGATAGGTCTCATGACCTTTCCCTGCGACCAAAATAACATCTCCAGATTTGGCTAGATCCCTAACGGCTGTCATGATGGCTAATTTCCGATCATTGATTCGAGTGACTTTGGTAGCAAACTCCTGGGGAACACCCGCTTCCATTTGATCTAAAATATCTTCCGGATCTTCAAATCTCGGATTATCGGATGTCAAAATAACCGCATCGCTATAATGTGCCGCTAATTCGGCCATAATTGGCCGCTTCCCCACATCCCGATTTCCACCACAACCGACCACGGTAATTATTTTTTGAGACTTATTACGAATGGCCTGAATGGTTTTAAGTACATTTTCTAAGGCATCAGGCGTATGTGCATAGTCGACAATACCCACTTTATGGTTGGGCCCCGCTAATTGGTCAAACCTTCCAGGTGCTGTTTTTAAAGCAGACATTTGTACTAAAATTTCTGCCTTATCCTCCCCTAACAAAATAGCTGTAGCATAAATAGCTAATAAATTATAGGCATTAAACGTGCCGATCAATTGGGCATGTATCTCCTGACCGTCAAATTCTACTTGCAAACCTCCAATTCCATTACTAATTATTTTCGCCTTAAAATCAGATGAATTTAAAATTCCATAACTATATTTTTTAGCCTTTGTATTTTGAAGCATAATTTGGCCTCGCTTGTCATCTTGATTAGTCAAAGCAAATGCCGACTCTGACAAAGCATCAAAGAAACCCTTTTTAGCTTTAATATATGCATCAAAAGTTTCGTGAAAATCTAAATGATCGCGTGTAATATTTGAAAAAATTGCGCCCTTAAAACATAAGCCATGAATTCTTTTTTGGACCACCGAATGGGAACTTACTTCGATAAAAACATAGGAGCAGCCGTTGGACTGCATTTCGGCCAGCAACCTATTTAGGTTTAGCGCATCTGGCGTGGTATGTGTCGCTGGGATCACCTGATCCTGAATCATATTCTGAACCGTTGAGATCAAGCCACAACGATGCCCAAGCTTTTTAAATAATTCAAATAAGAGTGTTACACAAGTGGTCTTTCCATTGGTCCCCGTAATCCCAATTAGGTTTAATTTGGAGGAAGGGTGATCATAAAAAGCACAGGAAATCTCAGCTAATGCCTCATTTGAATCAGCTACTTGAATGTAGGTAACGTCATCAGGTACGTTTGTTGGAACTTGTTGCACCAAAAAGGCCTTACAACCCTGCGCGTACACTTGGTCTAAAAACTGATGCCCATCTACTTGCGTACCTGGAATGGCAAAAAATAAAGTTCCAACTTTTGCTTGCCTTGAATCAAAACACAAAGCGTCTATTTCTTGATCCTTACCTTGTTTAGATAATATGCTAAGCCCCTTAATCAACGAAAACAATGAGCCCATTTTATTTTAATTGGATATTCAATAATAGATTTTTTCGGCTGGGTGTTCCAGGGGCAATCGACTGAGAGATAACAGCTCCAATCCCATTGGCTCTTACTTTTAGACCCCTATTTTCTAAGGCAAATAGCGCATCTCGTAGGTTCATCCCAACGACATTGGGGACTGCTTTAGCGGGAAAAGAAACAGCTGAATTTTGTACTTGTTTTTTATCTTGACTAAATAACACCCAGCGACCGTCTTCATCTACTTTCGGCAAATTAAAATTAGAAAAAAGGATTTTTTGATCCAATGGATGAATCGTGTGAGATAGTTTGGCGTTATTTAAAGAGTCCGGCAAAGTTCCGGATAACGTTCTTTGTAATTTCATGTCACGGGAGTAAATATGATTTGAAATATCCAAGAAAACGGGAGCTGTTACTTGGCGTGCATAGGTGCCTTCAGTACCTCCTTCTGGCTTGTCCATGGCAACTAAAACAGTATATTTTGGTTTAGTCACCGGAAAATATCCGATAAATGAAACATAATAAGTGCCTGGGATATAATGCCCATTGACCAAGCGCTGGGCGGTACCCGTTTTCCCTGCAATCCCATAAGGAGTACCCTTTAAATTATTTCCCGTTCCACGCTCAACCACCCCCTCCAACATGATTTTAATTTTCTTTAAAGTCGATGGCGAACACAAAGGCTCTATGTCCTTCTTTTGGGTTTCCGTATAATCCTTAATTACTTTATTACCTACCGTGGCACTTTTAACGATAATCGGTTGTATCCAATATCCGTTGTTAGCAATCGCATTATAAAACGCCAACATATGTAAAGGGGAAGTGTTTGACGAATAACCCACTGAAGACCACATGAATTGCAAAGGATGCCATTTGGCCGGCAATGGGAATTTAGGCTTTGCGTATCTAGGGCGAATCTGAAAGTCCAAGGGTTCAATCAAATGAAATTTCTTTAGGTAATCATAAAATTTACTTTGCTTTGAATTAAATACCCGTTGCATTAACTTGATTGTACCTATATTGGACGAATGCTCGATAACTCCTTGGACCGAAATAGTTCCATAATCTTTTGAATCCGACATCGTCCGACCGAAAACAGTATATTTCCCTCCAGTAGTTACCAGATCAGTCAGTGGCAGATTTGATTCCTCCATCATCGCCATCATGGATGGCATTTTAAAAACAGAACCTGGATCATTATCTGAAACATCAATTGCATAATTGGCGAACTCAGAATACCCCGTGGGCGATTTCGGCTCTTTCGTCAAATTCGAAATCGCCTTTATTTCACCTGTGGCTGTTTCCATTACAATGGCCGTGGCATAATTCCCCTTGAAACTTGTCAACGATTTCATTAATGCCAGTTCTACGATATCCTGAATGTCCACGTCAATCGTCGTTTGTAAATCATATCCAGGCGTGGGGATCAACTCAGTCCCATTTTCCATAGGACGCCACATGTTTTTATCCATTTTCTGAAATAATCCTTTACCTGGAATTCCCTTTAATTCTTTATCAAAAGCATCTTCTAGGCCAACCGCTAATTTATCCTTCAGGTACCCAATTGTCCGATAAGCCATTTGGCCAAAAGGGGCATAACGCACATTTACTTTGTCAAAAACGACACCCGTCTTAATCGCATTTTTTTTGCCTTCCTTAAAAAGTGGAAAATTCAGAACAGCCTTTCTTTCTTGAAAATCTAGCAAACGGGTGTTCAATGAAATATACGTTTTATTGCTTTTTTTTGCCGATAAAATTTTATCGTAATATTCATCAGAAGACCGATCTTTAAAGAAAAGGGCCAGCTGGTCACAAAGTGCATGAATGTTCGTTGCAAATAGTTTTTCAGATTTCGCGGTTGCATTAAAAACGGAAGGGTCCATCCCGAGCGAATATTTAGGAAGGGAAGTCGCTAATAAGCTTCCATCGTCTGAATAAATATTTCCCCTACTCGCCTCCACACTCCTTTCTTTAATGTAGGTGGCTGCCGCCTCAGATCTTAATTCTTCCCCTTGGATAAAGACTAATTTGTACAAATTAAAAATTAAAACTAAAAAAAAGAGCAATACCACCATAAAGAAAATATAAAATCTCTTGGTGATATCCGCACGAATATTTAAACGCTTATCAGCTGCCATTTTATATGATTATTTTATTCCTTTTTGCCTTCGTCAACAATTTTATAGGGGGGGGTTAAACTCACTTCCAGCTTATACTTTTTCATCGCTTCAGCTAAATAACTTTGCTTCCCCTTTTTCATGAACTCAGCCTTTTGGGTTGTATAATCAGCCCTTAATTCCTCTAATGCTGCCTTATTTTTGACTATTTGGTGGATTTTACCATCGGCCAACATACAATAATAGATATAAATCAAAATGAGGAAAGCGATGAAAATAATTTTTTTGATCCATTCCATTGGCAACTCTCCACCTGTTAGGTGGTCGATGTCGAACAACATTTCTAAAGGACCTTCCTTTTTGCCTACTTTTTTTGTAGAGGATTCATTTTTAGGTACGGAGGTTGCCATTTTATCGTTTTAAAGCAATGCGCAATTTTGCGCTTCTTGATCTAGGATTTTCCTTTAATTCTAATTCTGAAGCTGTGATTGGTTTTCGAGTTACGGAATGCAAGGGTTTATGAACAACACCAAACATATCCTTATCTTCTTTCCCCAAACAATCTCCCGTTTTAATGTAATTTTTGACTAGTCGGTCCTCCAAGGAATGAAATGAAATAACAACCAATCTCCCATTTTCATTGAGTACATTAGGTATTTGCCTTAAAAATTCTTCAATGACTGCTAGTTCCTGATTTACTTCTATCCTAATGGCCTGAAAAACCTGGGCGAAATACTTGAATTCCCTCGACCTTGGAGCTAATTTAAAAAGAATTTCTTTAAATTCCGAAGTCGATTCCAAGGGTTTTTGTGTCCTCGCTTGAATGATAGCGAGGGCTAATGTTTTCGCATTTTTCACCTCCCCATACATGCCCAAAATTTTCTGTAATTGTTCCGCGGAATAGGTATTTAAAACCGTCTTGGCATCTATAGAAGCAGAAGGCCCCATTCGCATATCTAATGGCCCGTCAAACCGAGTAGAAAATCCGCGCTCAGGTGCGTCCAATTGGTAGGAAGATACCCCAAAATCAGCTAAAATTCCATCCACTTTTTTAATTCCCTCAAGTCGTAAATACTTATCTAAATGCCTAAAATTTGCCGTAATTAAGGTCAAACGCCCATCATCAATCTTCTCCGCTTCTTTCCAAGCGTCCGGATCCTGATCAAAAGCGATTAAGCGACCTTCAGGGCCTAAATGCTTCAAAATTTCTTTGCTATGACCCCCTCCGCCAAAAGTTACATCAACATATATACCTTGGGGATTAATCGCTAGGCCATCGACGCATTCATTCAATAAAACGGAGGTGTGAAAGGTGTTTGTGGACATAAGTTCAAATTTACAAAATATCCAATGGCAATCTCAATTTTTATAATTTCCCAATATTTTTTTTGTGACAGATAGTATTCATCTATCTTTGAACTAGAAAAATTATACATGATGCCCAAATTTTTTCTTACGATTCTTTTATTTATTTCCATTTTTGATTCACTGGGTCAAAAAAATACGGCCCCTCAATTGGGCCCATGGCGAGTAGAGATGAAACACTTTAGTGGAAACCTGCCCTTTAATTTCATTATCAACAAAGGCAAAACGTCAAAAACTTTCAACATTAAAATCCAAAATGGGTCCGAAAAATTCTCATTAGGAGAATCATTTTTTAGAGGGGATTCACTCGTAATCCCATTTGACCTTTATGAGTCGGAGATCGTTGGACTATTAACAAGCTCCCAAAAAATGAATGGGTATTGGATCATGAAAAGAGACGGCAAAGCTATTTTTCGCATTCCATTAGAAGCAATATATGGCTCGACGGAACGCTACTCAAACCTAAAACCCTCCAAAATAAATGTATCAGGCAATTGGATGGCCGATTTTTCGAGTGATGAAAACACCCATAGCCCAGGGATAGGCATGTTCAAACAGGTGGGCAATTCAGTCACAGGAACCTTTCTTAAGACGAGTGGCGACTACCGATTTTTACAGGGAAACGTCAGTGGAGACAGCTTGTTTATGAGTTATTTTGACGGAAGTTATTGCATGCAAATTCGTGTCAAGGTGAAAGGGAAAGCATTTGAAGGAAATTTCTACACAGGCTTAGCAGGTAAAAGAAATTTAAAAGCGACATTAGATCCCAAAGCGAGCCTACCGGATTTAAAGAAAGTAACTTACCTGAAACCTGGTTTTGATCGGATTGATTTCTCTCTGCCTGATCCTGAAGGAAACAAGTTTAGTTTACAAGATGCGAGATTTAAAGGCAAAGTTCTTGTCATTGAATTGATGGGGTCATGGTGTCCAAATTGCATCGATGAGTCCAGATTTTTAGCTCCTTATTATAAAAAAAATAAGTCTAAAGGTCTAGAAGTGATTGGACTTTCTTTTGAATATTCAGATGATATTAAAATTTCTGGCCCTAAAATCAAAAACTTCATCGCTAAAATTGGGATTCCCTATCCGATTGTCTTGGCAGGAAAACCCGACGATCCGACGATTGAAAAAGTATTGCCCATGCTGCATAAAATTAATGGATATCCGACCACCTTTATTATTGACAAACAAGGGAAAGTGCGCGAAATTCATACCGGTTTTTCTGGGCCAGGAACTGGCGTGTATCATACCGATTGGATTCAAGAATTCGATAAAACTATACAAGCACTTTTAACGGAAAAACCATGAAAATTAAAGCCTTCATTCTTGTCTTTTGCCTGATAATCCCTCTGAAAAATATAGCTCAAAAACCTACTAAAAAAATTCATTGGAAAGCTCCTGCGGCCTTGGGTGTTGCTAGTTTTTTGCTGTACAATTCTTCAGCCAAAGATGCTCAAAGGACTATTTATAGAAATAATTTTTCTAATTTCTCTACCAAAATAGATGACATATTGCAGTACACGCCAACTATCCTGATTGTGGGCCTATCTATGAGTGGATTAAAGACAAAAAATACCAGAGCAGATCGCTTGGGAATTTTTGTTTTAGGCACAGGAATATATGTGGTAGCGACCCAAGGTTTAAAGTATGCTATCAATGAATCTCGACCTAATGGAACCGAGCATTCATTCCCATCGGGTCACACGGCTACGGCCTTTTTCGGTGCCGCCCTACTTGCGAAGGAATATGGTGAAAACTATCCTTGGATTGCTGTGGGTGGATACGCTATGGCAGGAACGACGGCCGTGTTAAGGTTGGCAAATAACCAACATTGGGCTAGTGATGTTTTAATGGGTGCTGGTATAGGTATGGCGTCCGCTGAAATCGCTAGTTTCCTTTATCCTAAAATTAAATCTAAGCTCTTTGATTCTAAAGCAGCATGGAATTTCGAACCACAGATTGCCCCGAATTATTATGTAGCTCGATTAAACTATTCGTTTTAAACCAACATTAAATACGTTGCGGCACCCGCAAAATATCCCAATAGGGCTAGAATACCTATTTTTTTAGCATACCAAATAAATTCGATTTTCTCCATTCCCATTACGGCCACCCCAGCTGCTGAGCCAATAATCAAAATACTTCCACCGGTTCCGGCACAAAAAGCCAAATACTCCCACATGGTATGATCCATTGGGAAATCACCCAAATGATACATACCCAT
>Ga0209499_1002494_pt1 | contig 11728 bp, 11 predicted proteins | sample C_130208_EF_Meta_FD_187306 | JGI IMG/M metagenome (GOLD analysis project Ga0209499, IMG submission 187306) | Freshwater microbial communities from Lake Croche, Canada to study carbon cycling - C_130208_EF_MetaG (SPAdes) (version 2) | ecosystem: Environmental > Aquatic > Freshwater > Lake...
AAAAAAACAAAAATACAAAAATACAAAAATACAAAAATACAAAAATACAAAAATACAAAAATACAAAAATACAAAATAAGAATTTGGTTATAGATAAAATACAAAAGCTCCCATCTTTGTTATTTAAATCATGGAAGGAAGCCATACAGAATTCATACACCGGATTCAAAATGTGCACGTTGATGAAGAAGCTGTTAAAGATGACGATACGATTCGTCTCTTGCAGAAACAAATTCAAGAACGTGAATACAAAATTCACGAACTTCAAGAAAAGAAAGCGAAGAGGAAAGCTGCAAAACAACAAGAACAACAACAGCAATACGTGGACCAGTTGGCCATCATCGCGGACAAGAAACAAAAGCTTGAGGAAGAAGAACAAATTATTGTAGCCTCCTTAGAGTCACTACGAAATGAAATAATGGAAGAAGAACAAATGTCAAAGAAAACGAAAGTGGAGCCAAAACCAGAACTAATAAAAACAGTAATAAAAACAGAAATAAAAACAGTAAAACGTCCTTCACGTCCTTCACTAAAGACCTGTTTTTTTGAAGATACATTATTACACCATCCGCGTGGTAGAATAAATCAATATGCGTTGTTTAAATGCAATGATGCAAAAATATACTTGACCGATTCAAATGGTCAAATTATGGACAAAGGAAAAACGTTTGATACCTTGAATTGTTTCACGAAATTCAATTATCAAGAAGATAATAAGACCCGTGAAAAACAGAGGGGCCTGAATGCAAACGCTTGGGTCGAAGTAAAATTTTTCGATAGAAAGGATACTAAATGGCACGCGTGTCATGAAGCTGACATGACGTTCGTTCCATGAAGTTCCCAAATAAAAAATTGAATTACTTTTGCCCCCAAGAAATAAAGAATACAATAAAACAAACATGAATCCCACAACCGTCTCCATCGAATTCCCGCACCCCCTGTACGAAGCAAACATGGAAGAACGACACGAATACGAAATGAGCAAACTGGCAGAACGACACGCGGCCGAGGTTGTCGAAGCAACGACACGACGCGAAGCGATTAAATCCGCAAAACAGAAATTAGCATTGGATGGACAAGAACAAGAACAAGAACAAGAACACATCAAGATGCTCCGGCGACGGCAGATTGAGAATCATGAATTGGCCATGTACAGTTTCGATGAAGAAGTAACAAATTCGCAAACTATCATTGCGCAACTTCGACGCGGCATTTTTGACGAATCGCTAATGGACGAATACAGAACGAGATTATACTTATCTGATGATGACTCCATTGAAATCTTGAGAGCATTTGCGGTCCGCAAAAAGGAAGACGAGATTGTAAAAGCGGTATCGACAATTACTCATTTAAGCTGCTTGATTCATGAAACGTATCTTGGATTAAAAGACGACTTCTTACTCCGCCGCCATGCCAAAATGGAAATGACATCACGGAGCGAAGTTGCATTTGCAAGAAGGTTTCACCGCAGTGAAATGGATGGAACTTTAGAATTAGATTAGAAGAACAGAAGAACAGAAGAACAGAAGAACAGAAGAACAGAAGAACAGAAGAACAGAAGAACAGAAGAACAGAAGAACAGAACAATAATGCAATAATAATGCAATAAAAAAAAACAACGAACGAAATAAATAAATAAAACAACGAACGAAATAAATAAATAAACTTGTACTTATTTGTTTTTTTTTTCAGTTATTTACAACAAAGGAATTGTGAGTGGCGATGGTGGTCTCAAATGAAACTTGGAACAAATGGAAGGGGAAGAAATGATTGGTTCAAATTCGGGCGATTCTAAACTAATCAATTCATCCTCGTAAAAGAGAACACACGATGCTTCCTCTTCGGTTAAATCCGCAAAGAGCCGATGCGTGACGTCCACGAAAGCGAACCACTGTCCCTCGCATGCGACACCATCAGCCCAGATGCAATATGGGATAAAGAATGCATTGTTTGCATAAGGAATGGTTGGTCCTTGGTGAATTTCTTGGATTTCCCGCATCGTTTCGATATCCGTTTCGACGACAATGTTAAGGCGGTAGTGGCCAGGGCATGGGTCAATAACAACCTCGGTTGCGACAACGGTTGCATTGAAATACTCTTGAATTGCAGGAATGATATTTGGAATATGACGCCCTGCAACTGTGGTGATGACGATAGGAACCTTCATTTGTCCAACGATGTTTTTTTGTCCAACTGTTCAACTTGTTTCTTTTTTGAAAACGTTTGTCTAAACCAAAGAAAAGTATTTCAATTTTTTTCTTGGAATGTTATTAAAACCATATTATGAATTTTGATTTGGATATCAGCCATTACAAAAATGCCGAGTTGGAGGAAATGTTTGAATTACCACCGATAGGTTCCTCGTTACCAATTATAGAACGCCAAGAAGCTCGGTTAATCGATTATATAAGTACAACCCCTGGATTGGATGCAATAACTCGCCAAAAAACATTACATTTTCTTCAAGAAGCGAAAACAAAACTTGTCGCCTCGTTGAAACCATTACAAAGAGTCTCCACAAACTTCACAAATTCCACAAATTCCACAAATTCCACAAATTCCACAAATTCCACAAATTTCAATGGTTTGGGGATGACAGACACTTTGGAAGCAGGACATACATTCATTCAAGAACGCACCCCCAAACCGTTTATTGATTCATTTCCCGGCGAATATTTTGAAGGAACCATCAACCCCATTGTGAAACGCACATTGAGACAGACCCTCAACATCGATAGCCGATTTCGACCAAATTATGAAACAACTACTTCTTCTTCGTTTTCTATTGACCTACCAAATCAATTCAATAAAGTCATGACAATGACTCTTGGACCTTTCGAATTGCCAACTGTCATCTATGCCATAAATTACAAATTAGGAAACAATTATTTTTGTGTTAATATTGGCAATACACAACTGGTTATTCTGGTACCAGATGGGAATTATACACCCGACACGATGGCAGCGTATCTTACGCAGTTCTGTATAAGCGCTAATGGCCTCTTTGTGAATGTCGTATTTACTTATGATGACCTTGGTACTTCTGGTTCAGGTAAAATGATAGTGTCATTGACAATAACAACGGATACACCAATAGGAACTCTCTTCTCTCTTGACTTTGGAACAGATGCATATGGCACCAGGGATACGACTACCGCTTTACCCCAAAAATTGGGATGGATGCTTGGGTTTCGTTGTCGTTTATATACCACGAAGATGTCATACACGTCAGAAGCGATTGTAGACCTAAAAGGATGCAAATATATGTTTCTTGTGGTCGACGATTTTAATAATAATGTAAGTAATGGATTTTACAGTGCCTTTGCAGATTCCGTATTAAACAACAATATTCTTGCCCGCATTTCTTTATATTCGGGTACGGTTGCGGGCGGTAATAGTATGGTATTTTATCCAAGAGCCTATTTTGGTCCCGTAAATATTCAGAAGTTGCATATCGAACTATTAGATGAGTATGGACGCGTGTTAGATACTACCTTTGCGGATTTTTCATTTTGCCTGTTATTTGATTCTGTGTATGATATTTAATTGAAAGTTGTATTCTCCATTCTCCATTCTCCATTCTCCATTCTCCATTCTCCATTCTCCATTCTTTGTTAATTTGCAAGAACAAAACCAATTCACTTCTTTATCTTCCTTCGATTTCGTTAAATTCCCCAATTAGTTTCTGGAATTAAATCTTATGCGGTCCCTTATGTCTATAGCTTCCACCTTATTTCAAGAGTGCTGTCAAGTCTGGAACATGACTATTGTCGTAATTGGCGTTGTCTACATGAGATGTGCTTTTACGTTTTGGTTCCCTTCCGTGCGCTTATTTGAGCGTAAATATATTAGCAAATCCGTAGTACTCGTTAAAGGTCTGCCGGTGATGAGTACAGTCTATGAACAAACAGAAAAAAGACAAACAGAAAAAAGACAAACAGAAAAAAGACAAACAGAAAAAAGACAAACAGAAAAAACACAACCACGCAAAAAACGCAAGATGTTGCTTTTATTATCAGGTGGGTTTGGGTTAACATTTGACATTTATGTCAGGAAAGTGGTAAAGGACATTGAAGAACTGCAAGAAACCATGGGAAATTGCTCGGTTCTATCACAATACGAGGTGGTCGTGTTTGAGAACAAATCTATAAATTCACTTTATGTCATTCCGTACGTGGTGGAGTATATCTTGGATAAAATGAAATCATACAATGATTCAAATAGTTCCAATGATTCGAATATAACGATAATTGGTTTTTCATCTGGAGGTGTGGTAGGAAGTCATATAATGCATCATTTACGGAACGCCCCATTCAGGAGAACATTAATAACTTATGACTCGCCAATGCATGTGGCCGAAAACATCTTATCCTTTGAGAAAAACTATATTCATAGAATGGACTATATATTTTTGATACTTGTTCTTGGCTTTTACGATTTGAATGTGACAATGAATCAAACAATTCAACAAGCATGGGCCCAAGAAACTATTAAATCCATATGCCGTATCGAAGGAATGACACAAGAAGAATTGTACTACGTCGCAAGTTTCAATGGACAACTGGAAAAAGACGTTGACGTAGCCCAAGAAAAAGAAGGAAAAGAAGGAAAAGAAGGAAAAGAAGGAAAAGAAGGAAAAGAAGGAAAAGAAGGAAAAGAAGAAAAAGAAGAAAAAGAAGGAGAAGGAAAAGAAGGAAAAGAAGGAGAAGGAAAAGAAGGAAAAGAAGGAGAAGGAAAAGAAGAAGAAAACGACATCTGCATCAACAATAATGCCACATTATTAAAGGTCATTCATATTCGCACTATTTACGACCCGTGTATCAATGCAGATGTCAGGAATGCGTTCACTAAGAACATGAATAACTACCCGAGTCGATGCGTTGAAAAGAAAATTGTAGGTCACTGCTCGGACATGGCATTCAACACTTCTTATTTGCAAGATATTATACGTGAACTATGAACTATGAACTATGAACTATGAACTATGAACTATTAAAACAAAGGAAAAAACGAACAACAAAACTGACTCATAAGTGACAGAACAACAAAACTGACTCATAAGTGACAGAACAACAAAACTGACTCATAAGTGACAGAAACAAACTGACTCATAAGTGACAAATCGAGACAGAACAACAAAAAAGACAGAGCAACAAAAAAGAAATATGTTTGTTTTTGGTTTTTAAAAGAAAGGACAAAAACAAAGATGTGGTGGTGGCGTCGCGGAACCCAAAAAATCAACCAAACGAATGAAACGAATGAAACGAATGAAACGAATGAAACGAATGAACTTATCAAGAAAAACAATGAAACGAATGAACTTATCAAGAAAAACAATGAAACGAATGAACTTATCAAGAAAAACAATGAAACGAATGAACTTATCAAGAAAAACAATGAAATTATCATCGCCGAATGGCACGAAAGTAGGTGGTTAACGTTATCGTCTTTATTTTTCATTATTCCCTCTTTTTATGGTTATAGACAAAAGCTATACGGCCACGCATTGCTTCTTCTACTAACATCTGCAGTTTCGGCCAATTACTGGAGATGCGCAACTTACTCTTGGCGACGTGATGCAGATTTGATACTCGCCAAGATAACATTTGGAGTATTTGCAATAACCGGGGCAAATAATGTCAAACCATGGAGCAACCGATGCGAAACTATACCGGGCTATGGTGGATTTTGTCTTGTATTATATTGTTATCATATGTCCGCCAAAATGTACCAAGAAAAACGTCCATACTGGTGGAGATATCACTTTATATTTCATCTGCTGCTAACCTGGGAACAACTTCTTATTTTAAGCACCGTCGAATAACAAAAATAACAAAATAACGTATTCAATCAAGCATTCAACATTTTTTGGGGTAATAACATCTCTAAAAGTAACGTAAAAGTAAATGGCAATCCGCCAAAACTGACGAGATGATTATCATGATACCTTAATCTCACTTTAATCTTTCGAATGCGAACCGCAGGTGGATTAAAGAATTTATAAGTGGTGTCCATAACATCATTGAAATATACATTGCCTACTGCCGGAACAGACGTACATGTGTAAATAGGTATCTTGGCAAATGCCGCTTTCACTACACCGTTTTTATTGGTATTGGTATTGCTATTACTATATGAAATTGATGTTTCGTCCATACAGTTAAACGCATCAATCTCCATGTATATGTAATAACGTGATGACATTGGATTCCATTTGTGCAATCCCTGAAGATAGTAAACAACCGGTGAAGAATACGCAGGAGTCAACCATATGCCACTTGTACCAGGAGCCCAAAAGAAACGAAGGTCATTTAGATTGGATGTCGAAATAGATTCTTCTCCAAGAATACCAACAATAATGCCGAGCTCTGACAAAAGGGTACTATCGTTATTATTCGCCAAGAGAAAGCCGGAGGATGTGTTGCCAATAGAGATGATATTACTTACTTCATTATTGATAACGATAAATCCAGTGTAACCGCCTGCTGCATTTAAATCCACAATTTCTTGAGTTAAGCCTGCTACTGCAAAATATTCTGCAAGATAGACCGTGACTGCGTAGTTCATTCTGTTCATTAATTCAATTGGTAAATTGGATTCGAAATAATTACCATCTGCAATGGTGGCAACGAAGAATCGATGTATTCCATTTGTTCCATTTTTAGCAGAAAGAGCATTGTATGTTGCAAGAAGGAGATTGTATAGAGCTGCATCGCCAGGTAATACTGGCATATATGGCTTATTAATGAGAAATGAGATTGTAACATTGCCAAGAGCTGCGGAGAAATTGTTAATGTTCTTGGGAAAGTCAAAAGAACTAAGTGAGATGCTTCGAACATTTAAATAATCTTGTGGTAACTGAATTTCAAATTCACTACTATTGGGATATTTTTTGTTATCGATATCTTCAGAATGAAATGAGATGAATTGTCGTTCAATCATATACTCATCGCCTCTAACAATGAGTGCATGATTAGGTGGCGAATTTGGTATTAATGCGCTACGCATACTGTTTATACTTTTTAAAAAAAAGTATGGCAAAAAACTATACTGTTTATACTGTTTATACTTTTTAAAAAAAAGTATGGCAAAAAACTATACTGTTTATACTGTTTATACTTTTTAAAAAAAAGTATGGCAAAAAACTGTTTATTTGTTTTAAAAAAAGTATACTGTTTTTGCCATACTTTTTTTTAAAAAGTAGTAAAGTCATCATGAAATGGGTCCATTAATTTACGTACAAACATATTCAACTCCAATGGATTAATTTGCTTTGGAGGTCGAAAGCAGATGGTGAATGGCCAAGTTTGTACGGATTCTGCATTTAGTACCTCAACATTAAACATTTGGTCAATAATGGAAAACGCGGATTTTAGTTGTAATATTTCGCGGACCAACCTTTTTTTTTCATCAAACAATAGTTGTGCGGCGACTACTCTTGGACTTTGTGAATGTTCTTCACAAAAGACTGTTTCTGAATGAAGGTATCGTATTTCATTTTTGACCTCTTTTAATGAATTGATTGTTTTTCTGCGGCAATCATCGATTTTCTTGATAATGGAGAATATATTTGTGTTGTACAAGACTGGGTAAAGGACTCGAATTCTGTCTGGTACAAGAAACTGATTTGTTTCTTTAATTTCGCTAATTTTATTTTCAATATCCTTCATTTTTGCGGATAATTCAGTTTGCAAGTCATTGACTTTGACATGTTCCAATGAGTCGCATTGCCGAAATAAGAGAACATTTCCCGAGGTGAATTCAATAGTACTTTGAAGTTTATCATACTGGTGTGCGGATATTTTGTGTGCCTCTGCTGCAGCATCGAGTTTGAAAAAGGTGACGAGCGTTAATAAGAAAGCGATAATACCATTGACGGAAGAGATGAGCATATATCCCCAAGAATAAGGCTCTACTATGGAAGATAGGATGGTTGCTGCGGTACTGAGGAAGATAGCGGGCATCATGAGCATGTGCAATTTGACATCACAATACCGTTTTGACTCCATATATATTATTTTTTGTCCTTTGATATAACTTGCCAATATGTCGAGTGAAGAGGAGAATCGTTGATTTGCGGTGAAGAATTTATCAAGACTATGTTCGACTTGTCGAAAGGATAATTTCTTGTACTTTTTGTTTGGCTGTGAATGTTCGCTATGTGAGTCGCTCAAATCGCTGTTACTTTCTGCACATCCAGGTGGTATTTGTGATATTAATTCATTCCACTTTGTTGTTTTTGTTTTGTCCTGCCAATTATTGTGCGGCGCGTCGTACCAGTGAGGCAAGTCCATGACGTCTTCGTCTTCGTCTTGGAAAGGGGGATTATTATTCTTATTCTTATTCTTATCTGTTCTATTATTGGTTATGTTTCCAGTTGCAGTTTCAATATCACCGTTATTAACATGAACATGAACAGGAACCGGAACATCAAGAACATCAATATCATCGATATCATCAATATCAGTCATGTCAATGTTGTAACTTGTGGCACTATTCTTATTTGGCCCATTGAAATCATTTAAATCAGTTTTTGTAAACACTTTGGACATATCATACATTTAAATAAAAAATTGATTTAAAGACAATTGAATATGCATATAGGCAAGAAAAGAGAAAAGAGAACCTCAACAATAATTAATTAAATATGCAGGCAACAAGCAAGCCATGGAAAAGATTAAAACAAATGCGGAATGTTTCCACGGTTTCCACCAAGGTACCAACGGTTTCCACGGTTTCCAAGGTTTCCAAGGTACCAACACCCAAGAAGGCCATAATTGCCCCACGTTCACGTGGTCCTCCTCCTCCAATGTCGTGGGTACAACCATGTCTGTTTTTGCCAAGAGTTCCCAAATCCACCACGACGGAGGAAATCGAAACGGTCTTGGCAATGGCCGGACTCGGCAAGGTGAAAAGCATACGCCAAGCTGTCAAGGGGAAAGGGCCATACAAAATGCTTTTCATTGATTTGGAGTCATGGACAAATACCATCGCCGTCGAAGAATTTCGCAAATCTCTCGAAAATGGAAAATGCGCAAGAATCTTTTTCAAGAATGGCGAATCGTGGGAGTGTTTTGAAAACACAAATCAGCTTACACCGCCAACTATTGCGCCAACTATTACGCCAACTATGATGACAATTGCAATTACCGCGGAACAAAAAGCCGACGTCCCAAAAATGGAGGAAACCGACATGTTGAATAAGCGCATCATTTCTGATTTGTTGTTTGAAAATCACCGTCTAAAAATGCTCAACGCGGAATTGGCATTTGTTCTTGGAAGGTCGACATTTCCGACAAAGTCTTCGGTCGTTGTTCCGTGCGGCAATGGAAGTATTAAGATTATCACGCAAGAGTTTATGACGACATTAGAGCACCAGATTGCGATTGACAAGGTGGCGTGGAAATAGAAAAATAGAAAAATAGAAACGGCCTGTGTAACAAATAACAAATAACAAATAACAAATAACAAATAACAAATAACAAATAACAAATAACAAATAACAAATAACAACAAAACCCTTTTTTTTTGTTGTTATAACGTAAAACAAAACAAAACAAAACAAAAATCATGAGTTCATCTTCTGTACCGCCAATGGGACGCGCGAATGCGTTTTCAAGTTTCACCTCATATGCTATTCCATTGAACCAAAAAGCTGGATGCAACACTTTGTGTTACACCTATAATCATGGTAATTATATTTACAAGCCGCACAGTGCGTATGGAAGAGTTGGAACAACTGCCGCTGGCTATATTGGTAGTAGGCGACGATTATAACTGACCTACTTTTCTTCTAAAAAAGTATGTTTTTATTTACCGCAAGAACTACATCCAGTGCCCTGAAGCTTTGCGCCTAATCGTAGCAACATGGATGATTGCAATGGGTTTTGGTTTTGTCGCATAGTATGAATAGTATTTGGAACATTTGCGACATTTGGAACATTTGCGACATTTGGAACATTTGTGAATATCGTGCCAATCGATGGCAATCTTGAATAATTCATAGTTGGTCTATAACCTGCCATTGTGTCGTCTTCTCTTTAAGTTATATTTGTATTATATATTGTTTTTTAATTATAATACAAACTCTGCGTAAAAATTGAAATCGTGGAAATCGTGGAAATCGTGGAAACAGAAAAACAGAAAACAGAAAAACAGAAAAACAGAAAACAGAAAAACAGAAAACAGAAAAAAACAGAAAAAAACAGAAAAAAACAGAAAAACAGAAGACCAAATACAAAAATTATGCCACGAATTATTTGCAATCGATGTTCTCAGCAATTTCTCCATCATGAGGACTTGGAACATCACGTTGCACATAATTGCGCATTTTTGGCAATGACATCACTGAAGCGGAAAGAAAGAGTGAAGAAACGTGACAAAATAAAAACAGACAAACAATCCCAAATAGACAAACAATCCCAAATAGACAAACACACCCCCCAAATAGACAAACAATCGCAAATAGACAACGACACAACGACAACGACAACGACAACGACAACAACAATGGAGGCGACTTGCGATAATCATAGTACATTATTGACATTGGAAGAACTTACTGCCATGGTTCGGAATCAAGCGACCATTATTGAAAAACTATCCAACACGGTGGATGTTATGCTCGCACAGTTTTCCAAAGGCCGTAGGCAGAAGAAAACGACGAGCTCTTCTACCACGTTAGCGGAAAGAAAGTGCTTGCAGTTGTCTGACTATTTAAACCAAGAAGGGGGGCCCAAACCATTATTATCTTTCATGGAGTGGCTGGGTTCAGTACAAGCGTGTCGAAAATCAGATATTATTGCGCTCTTTTCCGAAAAGGATGCAATTAGTCTTATTGTGACAAAGTTAATCGTGATGACGAAAAGTTGTGCATGTCCACCCGTCTTTGCATTTAAGAGCCGAAGTGCACCTTTCTACATATTTACAGAACAGCATGTGTGGGAGCGAATGTCCATGGAAAACATGATTATAAGCGTAAGAAGGTGGTGGTGTGGGAGCTGGTGGAAAAGCTTGAATAAGTGGCTTGATACATGTGGGTCAGATGCAATGACGGACTTAAGTAGTAAAGCGAATAGTGATTATTGTCATGTGAAGCTACTTTTGTACAAATATGAAGACGTTACGTCCAACCAACTGCACCGTACGGTCGTTTGGTTTCATAAGGGCATCACCAAAAATGAATAAGTTGTAACTTGTAACTGACTCTTAACTGACAACCAACAAAATAATTATTTGTAAAGCTTAAACATGTGATTTTCTTGGCTGTAATTATTATTGCTCCTATCCACAATTCCACCAATTCCACCAATTCCACCAATTCCACCAATTCCACCAATTCCACCAATGCTTACCGCTTTGGATAAAGAAGCAGAAGCAGAAGAAGCATCAGACTGCCGAAATTGCGGATGTCTAATTTGTTTCTGTACCTCCTGTTGCGCATCGATTTGAACCGCCACTTCTCCTCGTATTACGGTTTTATCGAGATTTTGTCCTTCCAGTTGCCGCTGTTGTGATTTGATTTGCTGTTGTTGTGATTTGATTTGCTGTTCTTGTGATTTGATTTGTTGTTGTTGTTTTTGCTGTTGTTGTTGTGCTCTCAATTGTTGTTCTTTGAGTTGTTGTTGTTCTTTAAGTTGCTGCTGCTGTTGTGCTCTCAATTGTTGTTCTTTAAGTTGCTGCTGCTGTTGTGCTCTCAATTGTTGTTCTTTAAGTTGTTGCTGCTGTT
>Ga0209499_1002495_pt1 | contig 11727 bp, 11 predicted proteins | sample C_130208_EF_Meta_FD_187306 | JGI IMG/M metagenome (GOLD analysis project Ga0209499, IMG submission 187306) | Freshwater microbial communities from Lake Croche, Canada to study carbon cycling - C_130208_EF_MetaG (SPAdes) (version 2) | ecosystem: Environmental > Aquatic > Freshwater > Lake...
CTTTATACACTTGATTACTGAACCTCCAATGTTAATCGAATTTTGGCTCCTCGACACTTCTGAAATTGAATGCCGGCTCCTTCGCTATCTTCCTACCCCGGGACGCACACCAACCCGGAGTCACGATCGATCACTCAGCGCTCGTCCAAAAGCGCGAACAAGTCACGCGACAAACCAACATGTATACTATTGTATGATATAATAGAGGATATCCCTTGTGTGATGGAAATGCATGTCCTCTATAAAACCCTTTTCGAAAGAGCCAGGAATATTCTCGCAGGCATCGGTGCTGGATCAGTTCTTTGTGCGATGGGCATCATGCTTTTTGCCATCGTTATCCATATCCGTAAGGATTAAGAAAAACGTTGGATTCAGACCATTTCTGAAAGGGGTAGGACGACTGACGCTGTGTCCCCGAGCAGCGCGTGGTGTTCCCTTGAGGGATTCGCGGTTTTGGATTTGGAGACCAGCAAATAGATGGAGGGAACGACAAAGAGGGTGAAGAGAGTTCCGATAATCATTCCCGAGACAAGGACGATACCGATGCTATTGCGCGCACCGGCACCGGGACCGCTGGCGAGAATCAAGGGTGTGTGACCGACCACTGTGGCCACCGTCGTCATGAGGACCGGACGCAACCGTGTTCCGGCGGCAGTCAGGATCGCGTGCCACTTGTCGAGGCCCCCCTCCTGCAGATTGTTCGCGAACTCAACGATCAGGATTCCGTTCTTGGCCACTAGGCCTACAAGAGTGATCAACCCCACCTGACTGTAGATATTAATGGTGGTGGTGCCCAAAAAGGTGAAGAGGAGCGCTCCGGAGAGGGCCAGCGGCACTGATCCGAAGAGGATGATGAAGGGATCGCGGAAGCTCTCGAACTGAGCCGCAAGCACCAGGAAGATCAGGACGAACGAGAGAACCATCGTCATGATAAGGCTGTTGCCCTCCTGGCGGAGTTGGCGAGATTCTCCGGCGTAGTCGATCACAAAGCCGCGCGGCAGGATCTTATCGGCACGCATCTCCAGCACCTTGAGAGCCTGGTCGATGGTGATACCGGGAGGAAGGATGGCGGAAATCTTAGCCGAATTGAGCTGCTGGAATCTGTTGATCTGACGCGGCACGGTGCTGCGCTTCAGTTCCGCGAAGGTGGCTAGCTGGATGAGCTGGCCGCCGGGTCCGCTGACATAGATCTTACCCAGTGAGTCAGGGTCCAGGCGGTCTTCTCGCTTGAGTTCCGGGATCACCTTGTAGCTGCGTCCCTGGATGCTGAAGCGGTTCACATAGTTGCCTCCCAGCATGGTGGAGAGATCGGAGCCGACCTGCTGGAGATCAAGCCCAAGGGCAGAGACCTTGTTGCGGTCGAAGGCTATTTCGACCTGCGGCTGGTCGTACTTTAGGTCGCTGTCGGCAAAGATGAAGATGCCGCTTCCGAAGGCTGTTCTGACAAGGTCGTTGGCCGCATCCAGAAGCTGGCGGGGTTCCAAGGTGGAGGAGATGACAAATTCGACGGGGAAGTTGCTGCCGCCAGGAAGCGCCGGCGGGGTTGTAGCGATGATCCGGAGTCCAGGGATGCCGGCGGTTTTCTTGCCGAGGGCGGCCGCAATCTCGTCGCAACTACGTTTCCTTTGGCTCCAAGGCTTTGTCCTGATGCCGCCAAATCCTCCCGTGGGATTCATGATCTGGAAGGTGTGACCGGTCTCGGGCAATTCGAGGAACGTGTCTCGGACAAGCGAGGAGTAGAGGAGCGTCTGGTCGATCGTGGAGAAGGGAGATGCCTGGAAGATAGTGAAGACGATCCCCTGGTCCTCCTTCGGCGAGAGTTCCTTGGGGGAGAGGATGTAGAGGAGTGGCAGGATGAGGCCCCAGAAGCCGGCGACGGTCAGTACTGCCCCGCGGTGGCGGAGCATCGAGGCAAGTAGGGTGACATAGCCGTGCTGGAGCGCGGTAAAGCGTCGGTTCACCCAACCGGCGTAGCCGCGCGTGTCATCCCCGCGGCGCAGGAGTCGCGAGGCCATCATCGGGGAGAGGGTGAGGGCCACGATGCCTGAGATGATGACCGCCCCCGCCAGCGTGAAGGCGAATTCGCGGAAGAGGGCTCCTGTCAGGCCTCCCTGAATACCGATCGGCGTGTAGACCGCCGCAAGGGTGATCGTCATCGCGATGATCGGGCCAAAGAGTTCCCGTCCACTCTGGAGAGCCGCATTGAAAGGAGAGAGGCCCTTGTGCAAGTGACGCTCGACGTTTTCGACCACGACGATGGCATCATCGACAACAAGTCCCACCGCCAGCACAACCGCCAGAAGGGTCAGTAGATTAATGGTGAATCCGATGACAGCCATAATGAACGCAGCCCCGATCAGGGAGATCGGAATCGCCACCAGCGGGATGAGCACGGATCGGATCGAGCCCAAAAAGAGGAAGATGACCACGACGACAATCAAGAGCGTCTCGGAGAGTGTCTTGAAGACCTCGCTAATCGCCTCACGGATAAAGTCGGTCGAGTCATAAGGGACATCGAGCGTCATTCCGGGAGGAAGTAGTTTACGGAGTTCGGGAAGCTGATCCTGCACGCTCTTGCAAACATCAAGGGTGTTCGCGGTCGGCAGGCACCAGATGCCGATGAACTTCGCGTTTTTCCCGTCGAAGCGGACATCCGAATCATAATCCTCAGCCCCCATCTCGACATCGGCAATGTCCTGAAGGCGCACGAGAACGCCGTTCTTCTGTTTGACGACAAGCTGACGGAATTCCTCTGGCGAGGTGAGGTTCGTGTTCGCGATCAGGTTGATGGACGTCATGGTCCCTCTGGTCTTTCCAACGGCCGCGAGATAGTTGTTCGCCTGGAGCGCCTTGCGGACGTCGGTGGCGGAGATGCCGAGAGCGGCAAGACGGTCAGCCTTGAGCCAGATGCGCATCGCGATGACCCGGGCCCCCAGGATGTCCGCGCGCTGCACCCCGTTGATTGCTGTGAGCTTGGGCTGGATGACGCGGGTCAGGTAATCGGTCACCTGATTCGGCTGAAGTTCGTTCGCCGCAAACCCGATGTACATGGCCGCACGGAGCTCGTCCGCATTCTGCAACTCGATAATCGGTGTCTCCGACTCCGGCGGCAGGTCGTTGCGTACCTGGGCTAGCTTTGCCTGAATCTGTGTCAGTGCGGCATTCGGATCGTAATTCAGTTTCAGATGAACCGTGATCGTGCTCGCCCCTTGCGAGCTGGTGCTCTCGATGTAGTCGATCCCCTCGGCTGCCGCGATGACCCGCTCCAGCGGGGTGGTGATGTAGCCGCGCACCAGGTCCGCGTTGGCCCCGACATAGTTGGTCGTGACCTTGATGACGGCGATGTCGCTGCGGGGGTACTGCCGGACATTCAGGACATGGATCGACTGAAAGCCGGCCAGCAGGATGACAAGGTTGACCACAAGCGCCAGAACGGGGCGCTTGATGAAGAGGTCTGTGATTTTCATCTTGAACGGCTCGGGGCTTCCGGGGCTAGCTGTCCGAGGGCTTGGGGGCCGGGTTGTTCCCGGGTTGAACGCTATTCTCGATCTTCACGGCGCCTGCTTGATGCAGCTTGAAGATGCCCGAGGTGGCTATCTCGTCGTTCTCCTTGAGTCCCTTGAGCACCTCGACCTGATCGCCGAGAGTCTTGCCCAGCGTCACCGCCTGCTCCTTCACTCCAAGGTACTCCTTGCCTTCAGGATCCTTCATGGTCCCGATCACATAGACGGAATCACCATAGGGAGCGTACTGCACGCAGGTCGCCGGAATCATGATGGCGCTTTCCTTGTTCGGAAGAAGTACCTGAACTCCCGAGAACATGCCTGAGCGAAGCAGATGCTCCGGATTCGGAACGGTTGCCTGAATCTGGATGTTGCGCGTGGAGGTATCGACCATGGAATTGATGGCGCTGATAGCACCCTTGAAGACTTTGTCCGGAAGTCCGTCGGCCTGCAGGCGGATTGGCTGTCCGACATGCAAATTCGAGAGGTGTTGCTGGGGAAGAGCGAAGTTCACATAGATCGGGTCAAGGGACTCGAGTTGCACGATGGGATCGCCGCTTTTCAGGTACTGCCCGGCATTGATCTGGCGGATTCCAATAAAGCCGTCAAAAGGGGCCCGGATGGTCTTCCTGTCGATCGTGGCCTGTGTCTCGTCGACCGAGGCTCGGGCGGCGTCGTACTGGCTCTTGGTCTCGTCGTAGGCGGATTGGGCGATTACGCGTTTTGCGCTCAGGTCCCGTGCCCGTTCGAGATTCTGTCGTGCCAGATCGAGTTTGGCGGCTGCGGTGCGGAGTTGGGCATCTTCCTGACGGGTATCGAGTTGAGCCAGCAACTGCCCGTTTGTCGCATGGGAACCCGACTCAAACTGAATGGACGTTACGATCCCGGGTAGATCGGCGCTGAGCATCACTCCCTGAAGGGATGCGAGCGAGCCGACTGTTTCGAGAACAGGGGAGATAGTTTCCTGTTTAACCTTCAGCGAGGTGATGGCATCAGGCGGCATCTTGAAGGCTTTTCCCATCGCGATGGCTTTTGAGATCTGCATGTCCTTCCACCCCGCGATGCCGGCGATCAAAAGGATCATTCCCAGAATCGCCAAAAACACGATGAGTTTAGGTCGCTTTGGCGGGGTCGGCTCCTCATGCATGGCAAGGGTGCCGGGCGCGGTTGCCGGGATTGGCAGATCGGTGTGACGGGGGAAAGAGGGAGAATCGTCGCTCATGAAATAAAATAAAAGAAGCAGTTAGGAGACAAATGCTTAATGCCATTAACAAAAAAAGACCATCCTTCTTTTTTAACGCACAACAAGAGGTGATGCCTGGATCGGTCAGTTATCGACTGATGACTTGGTTTCTTATTGTCCCGACTCCTGTCCTCAAGACTTTTCGTGCGACTTCTCGGTGCGACTTTTCCGCAGGAGAAGGAGGCTCATTCCTCGCTTAAGGGACATCCCTCCGCTGTCATCTCATGAAAATCTCTCTTTTATATAGACAAAGTCGCTTAGGGTGTTTAGGTCATGCCTTTGCTATGGCTGAAGCAGGAAATCTATTGACATAAATATGGTAAAATGCAAAAGCATAAGTATGCGAACTACGCTAGACCTTCCCGATGAGCTGGTTACGGAAATCAAGATTCTTGCTGCGCAGGAGAGATCCAGCCTCAAGGATCTCATCGGAGAATTGTTAAGGAATGGACTCAAGGCAAGAGGAGTACCAACAAGGCAGAATCCCTTGCCTCCGATCTATCGTTCGAGAGCATCGATCGAGCGCGACTGGATTACTGAAATCAGAAAGGCGGCTCGCTGATGATCATTGCAGACGCTTCACTGGTAAGCTTCCTTTTTCTCGAGGGAGAGGTGTCCGAAACGGTTCGGGAACTCTATCGAAGGGACCCAGACTGGATCACCCCACCGATTCTCAATCACGAAATGCTGAATATCTTGGCAGCAGTCGGGAGAGCGGACGACACGGCCTTGGCAATGGAAGAACTCTGGAAGGAAATCAGAATGCGTCTTGGGGGCCGTCAGCAAATTCCTGATCCGCTGCGTGCACTCAGGATGGCCATCGATTTCGGAATTTCAGGATCAGAGGCCCAATACCTGGCGCTCGCCCAGCAGCTAGGTGCTCCCATGGTGAGCTGTGATCAGCGGCTGCTTGAGCACTTGCCGAAACTGGTCGTCTCCCCGGAAGTGTATCTCCTGAGGATGGAATAAGTGTTTCTGAGTGCTGGCGAGAGCGGCTGATCAGCACCGACGGCCCTGTCGGCTTCAGAGCGCTTATGGTTTTCTACTTGCCTCTGCTTTTGATCGTTTTTCTGGCCTTCGGCGCAGTTGCTTTTTTCTTACGCATTGCCCGTGCTGCCTTGTGTATGGCGGGATCTTGAAGCACTGCACTGTCCGCGGGTCCTGACCACATCCGGAATCCTCCTTCAAAGGCATTCGCATTATCACCGGCGATGCAGGCAGGAGGGAGTTCTTTCAGGAGCCTAGCGTTGCCACCACCCAGAACCACATAGTCGGGAAGGATGGCCGCCGTAAGCAGTTCGACGGTCTGGAAGATATGTTTCTTCCACTTCCCCTTTCCGTTTTCTTCTAGTCCGTGGTTGCCGACATAATCCTCGAAGGTCTTCTTCTTGAAGGGAAGGTGGCCTAGCTCCATGGGTAGCAGGGCGCTGTCAGTGAGCACCGCGCTACCGAGTCCAGTTCCCAAACCGAGAAAAAGCATCGTTCCCCCTTTGTAGCTGCCAAGGGCCTGCATGGCAGCATCGTTGATCATCTTGACCGGGCATCCAAAGGCTTTCTCGTAATTGAAGTCGACCCAGCTTCCGCCCAGATTAAAGGGCTCGGCAACCGGTTGGTTATTATGGACTGGGGCAGGGAAGCCAATCGACACCACATCGAAGTTCCACCCCTTGGCGAGCATCTTGACATCCTTGACCATTTGAAGGGGAGTGAAGCCAGATCCCGATGGCATCTTGCGCGGTTCTTTCTCGCCGCTGAGAAGAATTTTTACGTGGGTGCCACCGATATCGATTGTAAGAACAGTCATGGGAGTGAAGAGATATTTTTAAATAAAGCTGTGTCAGTGAGGATTGGATCCGAGCATTGGATCCAAAATATAGATTATTAAGGTGTAGGTGTCTCTTTTCCAAGCGGTCCGGTCAAGGGATCAGTTGTTAAAGAACTCCAGGATCTGCCCGAGGGCGTGATCCCGGATCTCGTCGCGTTCCATCAGGATCTCGTGTTTTGAGTCGGGGAATTTTACCAGATGGGCGTCGGGGATCATTCTGCAGGCCATGTCCTGATCGGGACACATGACGAGCTGATCCTTGCCGGCTTGGAGCATCAGGATGTTGTCTTTGATTGTGGGAAGATTTTTTCTGATCAGAGCTGTGCGTGTCATCGCCTGATCCACCCAGTTGATTGAAGGACCTCCCAAGACGGCATCAGGATGACTCTTCCAGACTAGCTGGTTTGCCTCCCAACGGTTTCTGCTCGATGTGATTGAGTTTCCGTCAAAGGGTTCCGCCGGGTCGTAATCATGCTTCCCGGGAGCGTAGTGATCGCCCATTCCGGCGTTGTTGAGCAGTGCGATGAGGAGTCGTGTCACCGATTCGGGATATGGCGCCGTGTTGATCCTGAGCATCGGGGCGCTCAAGACTACGGCCTGAAACGGTGATGAATAGCGTTCCAGATAATCAAGTGCCACCCCTCCTCCCATGGAGTGGGCAAGCAGGTAGAGTTTCTCATGGTTCCCCGGCATGATCACCTGCTGGAGAAGGGCATTGAGGTCCGCCGCGTAGAGGTCGAAGTTGTCGATCTGACCGATCTGGGAGTTGGCACGGACCAAGTGAGGGGAGAGCCCCTGCCCCCGATGATCATAGGAAATCACGCTGTAACCGTTATGATAGAGGTCGTAAAAGAGTTCCCCATACTTTAGCCACGACTCTGTGCTCCCGTTCAGAACCACGATTTTCCCTTTCGCATCAGGATGAAGAAAGCGGATGCCTTGGAGTTTTGTGACTCCATCCGCACTCCGGAAGCTGAATCTCTTTCCCGAACTCAGAAACGGAAGAACCGTCCTTGCGTAGTTTGGCGCATATTCCTGCTCTGGGATGGCTGTTGCATGCTCTGCCACGGCAACGCAAACGGCCACAATCAGAAGGAGAATTCGTCGCATGCTTAGATCCTAAGCTCAAATAAGGGTCCTCGTCGTTGACAATTTCACCCTGACTCCTACGCTGACATTGAGCAGCCGATGGATTCCTTAATCACCGAACCGCGCGTCGAGGCGGAGTTCCTTTCCTACGCACCAGGATATTGGGCTGATGTGCCGCCAGAGCAATGGAACGATTGGAAATGGCAGCTCAAGAACAGGGTGACGACGCTTGAGGGATTAGAGAAACATCTCAAACTGACTCCCGAGGAACGGGCCGGAGTCATCCTTGCGGGTAACAAGCTCTCCTTAGCGGTCACCCCCCATTATTTCAACCTGATCGAGCCCGAGAATCCAGAATGTCCGATTCGCCGACAGGTCATCCCCCATGCCGGAGAGGGAACAGTCTCGCCTGCGGAGATGGCTGATCCCTGCGGTGAGGATAGTCACATGCCGGTCCCTGGATTGGTCCATCGTTATCCCGACCGTGCGCTCTTTCTCATCACTGACCGGTGCGCCGCCTACTGCCGCTACTGCACGCGGTCGAGAGTTGTCAGCGGGGCGGGCGAGCAGGAACTGCACACAGACTTCGATGAGGCGATCGCCTACCTCCAGAAACACACGGAGATCCGCGACGTGCTGCTCTCGGGTGGGGATCCGTTACTCTTTTCCGATGACAAGCTCGATGCCCTCCTGACAAGACTGCGGGCGATCCCTCATCTCGAGTTCCTGCGCATCGGGACCCGGGTGCCGATCTTCCTGCCTCAGCGCATCACCCCGAAACTCTGCCGGATGCTCCAGAAACATCACCCTCTCTGGATGAGTATCCATACGAATCATCCCCGCGAACTCACCACCGAGGTGAGGGATGCTCTGGCGATGCTTGCGAACCATGGCGTACCACTCGGCAATCAGAGCGTCTTGCTGGCCGGAGTGAATGACTCGCTCCCGGTGATGAAATCGCTGATCCACAAACTACTCCGTTGCCGGGTGCGCCCCTACTACCTCTACCAGTGCGATCTGATCCACGGGTCCGCTCATCTCAGGGCACCTGTCCGCAAGGGACTCGAGATCATCGAGGGATTGCGTGGGCATACCACGGGATATGCGGTTCCGCAGTTCGTTATCGATGCTCCAGGTGGTGGAGGCAAGGTGCCGATTAATCCGGGCTATGTCCTCTTCCATGACAGGGAGAAGGTCGTCTTCCGGAACTTCGAGGGGAAAGTATTCGAATACCCCGAGGTCCAGGTGCAACGTGAGGAGGAAGGTGTCATTCGGGCCCCTCGTCACGAGGAAGCCTACGTTTCCTGATCCTTTTTATGGGAGGGATCATCGTACGCCCCCGGGCACGCATCCTGCACGGTCATGACTGGGTCTATGGCACCGAGGTCCTGAAGACCTTCGGAAGTCCCGAGGATGGCGATGTCGTCTCGGTCAAGGATGGCCGGGACCGGATGCTCGGCAGTGCCGTCTACAACTCCAAGTCGCAGATCATCGCACGCCGCTTCTCGCGCCGGAGACAGGACCTGGATGCGGATTTCTTTCAGCGCCGTATCCAGCGGGCTGAGGAATACCGCGACAATCTCGGCATCGATCCTCTCGTGCGACGCGTTCTCTGGAGCGAGAGTGACGGTCTTCCCGGAGTGATCGTCGACCGCTTCGGGCGGGTGGCGACCTTGCAGACACTCACGATGGCCATGGATCTGCGACGTGACCTGATTGCTTCCGCGGTCAAGGAAGTGCTCGGCGTTGAGAGCGTGGTAGAGCGCAATGACTCCTCCTCCCGTAAACTGGAAGGGCTCGAGGTCAGAACAGGGACGCTGCTCGGACCAGAGCCGAGCCCCTTCGAGATCACGGTCGCGGGAATGAAATTCCATCTCGATCCAATCCATGGACAGAAGACCGGTTTTTACCTCGACCAGAGCACCAGCTACCGACAGGTGGCTGCCTGGGCTGAAGGCCGCCGAGTGCTCGACTGTTTCTCCAATCAGGGCGCCTTTGCCATTGCCTGCGCTCAGGCGGGGGCGACAGAAGTCACCGCCGTGGAATCCGGAAAAGAAAATCTCCCCCGGATCGAGGCGAATGCCCTTCTCAACAATGTCACCGTCAAAGTCGTCGGTGCGGATGTCTTTGAGTTTCTCTCCTCGGCGGCAAGACGCGAGGAGGAGTACGATCTTATCATTCTCGACCCCCCTCCCTTCACCCGCACGCGCAAGGGAATCGCCGATGCTTTGCGAGGTTACCGCGAGCTTCATCTGAAGGCCGCACAGTTGCTTTCCAGAGACGGACTGCTCGCCACCTTCTCCTGCTCACATCATGTCTCTGCTGAAGAATTCGGCAGTAGCGTGGCCGAGGCTTTCGGCGATGCACGCAGGACGGCCCGCCAGTTGCAGACCTTTGGGCAGAGTCCCGACCATCCGATCCTTGTCGGCTTCTCCGAGAGCGAATACCTCAAGGGGTTCCTCTACGGAATGACGGCCTCTTTTTAGCGGGGAGAAAAACTCACAGGGATGCAAGGGATGAAGGAGATGGATGGAAGGAGTGATGGCCAATTCCCCTAAAACCATACGCCCTAAGATTACTGCGGTTTTGTTTTTCGGGATCTCTTTATCCCCTTCATCTCTCTGAACCTTACTGTATTTTTGGTGTGATTGCTGCCAGAACGGCATCGGCGTCCGAGAGATCGTCAAAGAGGAAGTCAGGTGAGTGGGAAGCGAGTTTCTCACGCGAGTAGCGGCCGGTTGCGACGGCTACGGTGACGGCGCCAAAAGCTTTCCCGCACTCGATATCGCGGGGCGTATCACCGATCACATAAATCTGATCAGGAGTGAATTCCTCTCCATGATCCTCAAGGGCACGGGCCATCGCCACTGGTCCGAGTTCATTGCGGACATGATGGTCATCGGCATAAGCCCCGAAAGCGAAATAGTTCCAGACTCCGTAATGAGAGAGCTTCACCTCGGCTCCCTTCGCCATATTACCAGTCAGCAGGGCAAGCCTGCAGTCGGGCCGCTCCTTGAGGCGGTCCAGTAACGGAATGATTCCCGGCAGAAGCTTTCCTTGATGGAGGTGAATCCGGTCGGCCAGTTTGCCCAGGTAGGCATCCAGCAGCGCCATGATATTCTCTAGGAATGGTTCCTTGCCTGCCGCGAGCAAGACTTCGCGGGCAATACCTGTATCCGTGTTGCCTGCAAAATTGACGCCTTCCAAGGCAGCGTCTCCGCCGCAGACCTCGATAACGGCATCGCGGAAGGAGGTTTCACCGGCGCCACCCGAAGTGATCAGGGTCCCGTCAATGTCAAAGAGGTAAAGACGTTTGTTAGCGGGTATGGCCGGAGACTGATCGGAATCAACCGGCATGATTCTCTTCCTTGCCTTCGGCTGTAACTGTCTCGGCAGACTCGTTATTATCTTCCTCTTCGGAATCAACGTCCTCGACGTATTCCTCCTCGATCTTAGCGTATTTTCGCTTCCGTTTGGCGGCGGGGAGAGGACTCATGGTCATGCCGACGGCACGTCCCACGATTTTCGGAGGCATATCCACCAAGGCCATGGTCTCAAGATCCTGCTTGATCTTGTACATCATCGCCAAGCCGAGATCCTTGTGGGCGTTCTCACGGCCACGGAATTGGAGAACAATCTTAAGTTTGTTCCCCTTCTCGATGAACTCTTCGGCATGACGAAGCTTGGTCTCGTAATCATGGGCACCGATCTTCACGCGGAACTTGATCTCCTTGATCTTGGTTGCGCTGTGTTTGCTCTCCTTCTCCTTCTTGGTGAGCTCATACTTGAACTTTCCGAAATCGGCGATCCTACAGACGGGAGGATTGGCGGTCGGCGCCACCTCGATCAGGTCGAGGCCGTAGGACTTGGCGCGGCGTATGGCCTCGTCGGTATTCAGAATGCCGAGTTGCTGGCCTGTAGAGCCGATGATGACGCGCACTTCGCGAGAGCGAATGCGGTCGTTAATACGGATGAATGCTGGATTAATGGGACTTTAATGCGCCCTCGTCTTGCGGAGGCACGGGGTTGTGACGGCACGTGGGTGCAGTCTGGTGACTGACTGATGG
>Ga0209499_1002496_pt1 | contig 11726 bp, 8 predicted proteins | sample C_130208_EF_Meta_FD_187306 | JGI IMG/M metagenome (GOLD analysis project Ga0209499, IMG submission 187306) | Freshwater microbial communities from Lake Croche, Canada to study carbon cycling - C_130208_EF_MetaG (SPAdes) (version 2) | ecosystem: Environmental > Aquatic > Freshwater > Lake | place...
GTGGCGCTCGCGATCGCCGACCGGCTGCTCAATGTGAAGGGCGCGTCCGCCGCGTTTCCGCCGGAACAGCACCCCGACTGCTTCATGCTGCGGCCGGCGGGCAAGATGCGGCAGATTTCCGCTGATGCCACGCGCGAGCTGATCACCAAGGTCCAGGTCTCGCCCGCGGTCGCCCCGCGGAAGGTTGCCATCCTCCACGAGGTGGACCGCATGAACACCGCCGCGGCGAATGTGTTCCTGAAGACCCTCGAGGAGCCGCCGGCGAACACGACGCTCCTTCTCCTCACGACGCGGCCCTACGCCCTGTTGCCGACGATCCGCAGCCGCGTGCTGCATTTCCGCTTTCCCGCGCCCGCCACCGTGGTTGCCGCGGACGGCTGGGCGCCATGGCTGGCCGACTACCAGGCGTGGCTCGCCCGTCTCAGCGTAGGTGTCAGCGGCAAGACCGCCATCGCCGACCAGGTTTTCACGCTTTACGGCCTCGTCGCACGCTTCAGCGCGGTGCTGGATTTCGCCACGGGGGAGGTCTGGAAACTGCAGAAGGAAAAACTCCCGCCCGATCTCGAGGACGACGAGCAGGTGGCCATCGAGACCGGCATCGCCAACGGCCTCCGCGCCCGGCTCTTTGCCGAGATTGAGGCCGCCACGCGAAATTTCGCCCTCCCGCGACTCTCCATCGCCGACGGTCGCGCGCGCCGCGCCTACGCTGCCGCCATCGAGAAACTCGAGCACAACGTCGGCCTGCTCAGGTTGAACCTGAACGAGGCCGCCGCGCTCGAGGACTTTTTGCTCAGCTCGCTCCGTCTGTGGACGCAGCGGTGAAGTCGAGCCGGTAGCGTCCCGGCTGGACGCGGTAGTGGGGCAGCGTGTCGGGTCCGCAACTCGCCGTCCCCAGCCCGCGCTGACCGTAGTCGAGGTTCACGTGGACTTCGGGCCGGGGTGTCAGGTCGATGGTATGTTTCGCCTGGTAGAGGTCCGTCGCCGTGAAGTGGCTGGCTGACGCCTCCATGGGTTTCGCCGCGGTGAAGCGGAGGCCTGCGCCTTGAGCGTCGGACAAGCCCAGCCAGCGGGTACCGGTGTGATTCCCGTGTTCCTGGGGGAGGATGTACGGCACATATTGCGCGGTGACCGTGCTGCGATGACGCGCGAGGACGGAACCGCGGTTGCGGTCCGAGTAATTTTCCAGGGGTCCATTGCCGTACCACTCGAGTTGCTCGAGCCCCGCCGGCAGCACGAGGGAAACGCCGATCCGCGGCAATTCGGGCAGCCGCTTGTCCACGTCGAACAGGTTACACACTCCGACCGAGCCATCGGCCCGCACGTCGTAGGTGTGGGTATGGAGGATATAATGCTTGGCGCCCGGGCACAGCCAGCGCTGGCGGATGCGGAAGTGAGGGAGACCATTCCGCGGCGTCTGTAGATCGCACTTGGTCTCGACGAGTTCCATGCGGTCGTAACCCGCCGAGAGGCAGTCGGTGAGCATCCGGGCGCCGCCCCAGTTCACCACGGCGAACAGCTTCAAGCCGTCGTTATCCGTGGGTGCCCGCCAAACGTTCAGCTGTGGCCCGCGGGTGATCAGATCGCGGCCGTTTACCTTCAACCGCTCCAGCACCCCGCCCGTCCGGTTCAGTGTAAATTCCGTTTCCGCCGCCCGCACCCGCCAGCCCTCTGCGGTGGTTTCAATGGCCACCGGGGCGAAGGCCCCCGCGGGTTTGGCCGCTCGCTTTGCGCGGGCGAACGCCGTGGTCGGCACGCCCAGTTGGGTCCAAGCCACTTCATGTCCCGCGGCGCACCAGGGGCTCGCCGCACGAGCATGGAAGCGGAACGTGACAAACACCTCGTCGCTGGCCGCGAGCTCAAACTTTGGCCACGTAAGCACGACGGCGTGGGCGGACTGGGCCGCGACGGTGAGTTTCGGCAGGCGGCCGGTCTTCACGGGCGCACCATTCACGTGCAGCTCCCAGGTGCCGACCAGGTCGGCGAGGGACTTGAACCAGCGGCGGTTGTGTACCCGGAATTTGCCGCGACGGGCATCGATTGCCTCGACGCGCACGGGTTGGGCGAGGTGCTTGTACTCGAACAGCCCCGGATGGGGCGTGCGGTCGGGCCAGACAAGGCCGTCGCAGACGAAATTTTTGTCGTTCGGCTCGTCCCCGAAATCACCGCCGTAGGCCCAGTGCTCGCGGCCCGCGGCATCGCGCCGCTTGAGGCCGTGGTCCACCCACTCCCAGATGAAACCACCCTGCAGCCCCGGGTAGCGGTCAAACGCGTCGAAGTAATCGCCGAGGCTGCCGTTGCTGTTGCCCATCGCGTGCGAGAATTCGCACATGATGAGCGGACGCCGTTGATCCGGCGCCTTCCGGTCCTTCGCCCACTTCACCATCTTGTCGATCTGCGGATACATCGGGCAGACGAGGTCGGTCGCGGCCTGACCGGTCTGCCAGTCCCAGGTAATGGCGCCCTCGTAATGGATCAGGCGGCTCGGGTCGCGAAAGCGGATCCAGCCGGCCATCGCGTCATGGTGCGCGCCATAGCCGCTCTCGTTGCCGAGCGACCACGCGAGAATGCAGGGGTGGTTCTTGTCGCGCTCCACCATTCGCAACCCGCGGTCGAGGAACGACGGCGCATAGCGGTTGTCGCGGCAGACTTCCTGGTAAAACGCATGCGACTCCACGTCCGCCTCGTCGAACACGTACAGCCCGTACTCATCGCACAGGTCGTACCAGTGGGTGTCATTCGGGTAATGCGACGTGCGAACGGCATTCACGTTGAACCGCTTCATCGTGCGCACATCGCGCAGCATGCCCTCGCGGGTAACGGCCTTGCCGTGGGTGTCGTCGTGTTCGTGGCGGTTGACACCAGTGATGCGCACCGGGGCGCCGTTGACGAGCATCTGGCGGTGGCGCACTTCGACGCGGCGGAAGCCCACCCGGTTCGACGTGTGCTCCACTTCCCGACCGTCGGGTGCGACCAGCGTGGTCACGACGGTGTAGAGCGTCGGCTCTTCCGCCGACCAGAGTTTCGGCCGGCTCACCGGGAGGTTGAATTCCACGAGCTTGCGCGGGTTGCGCCACGCATCCGTGTCGGCGGGCAGACCGATCGCTGGTTTGCGCAGCACGGCCTTACCCTTGGCATCAAAGAGTTGCACGCGCACCTGGCAGCCCTTCGCCTCGAGATCCGGTGCGCCGAGGCGCACCGAGACGCGAAGCCGCCCGTCCCGGAGGTTATCCTCCAGGTCGCCGCGCACAAAAACGTCTTCCAGATAATGCTCCGCCTGCGTGTAGAGATACACCTCGCGGTGGATGCCGCCCATCCACCACTGGTCCTGGTCCTCGACAAAACTCGCGTCGGACCACTTCACGACGACCGCCGCGAGCACATGCGTGCCGCCCGCCTTCACATAGGGCGTGAGGTCAAACTCCGACGGGAGCCGCGTGTCCTTGGCCAGACCCACTGGCTGGCCGTCGAGCCAGACGTACAGCACGCTCTCCGCTCCGCCGACATGCAGAATCACCCGCCGGCCCGACCAGTCCGCGGGGACCGTCAGCGTGGTGCGGTAGAGCCCCGTGGGGTTCTGCTCCGGCACCAACGGTGGCGGGTTGGAAAAAGGCATGATGACGTTCGTGTAATGCGGGCGGTCGTGGCCATGCATCGTCCAATTGCTCGGCACGGGCAGCTTGGACCAGCCGTCGCCCGGGGAAAATTCGGGGCGCACAAACTCCGCCGGCACCTCCTCGGGTCGGGCGACCAAGCGGAAATCCCATGTCCCGTCGAGCGAGCGCCACCACGGTGACTGGCTGCGGTCGTAAGCCTGCGCCGCGCTGGCGGTCGGATACGGATAGAGCGTCGCCCGCGCCGGCAGGCGGTTCAGCGACAGCGTTTCGGGGGATTGCCAGGTTTTGAGCGGGCCGGTTTGGAGCAGTTCCATGGAAGTAAAATCTAGGGGGTGGCGGACAGAACGAGAGCCACGAACGCCGCGCGTGCTTCGATGTGGGGATTGTGCCCCGCCCCCGGGATCACCTCGAGGCGTGCCGCCGGAAAATGCGCCCGGATCGCCGCCTGGTCACCCGCCTCGATGTAGCGGGACTTGCCGCCGGCAATGAAGAGGGTCGGCCCGGCGTACGGCTCCGCCGTGCCCAGGGCGTCGGCCTCCAGCACTGGCAGTGCGGCGGTGAGCACGGGCAGGTTGACGCCCCACTTCCAGGTGCCGGCCTCGCTGCGCTGCAGGTTCGTGAGCAGAAATTTCCGCATCGCCCACTCGCTCACCTTGCTCTCGAACGCCTGCTCCGCCGCCGCCCGCGAGGTTAAATGGGCCAGGTCGAGTTCGTTCATCGCCGCAAATTCCTGCCGGTGGGCGACCCAGTGGTAACCCTTGGGCGCAATATCCACCACGATCAGGCCCGCCACCCGGGCCGGATGCCGGCAGGCGAGCAGCATGGCCACTTTCCCCCCCATGCTGTGGCCGAGCAGCGTGACCCGGGCGTGGCCCTGCCCATCCATCCAAGCCACGACGTCCTCCATCATCGACGCATAGGTCATCGCGGCGGCCTGGGGTGACTCGCCGTGGTTGCGCAGGTCGAGTGCCAGCACGTGGTACCTGCCGGCCAGGTCCCGACCGGTGGTCTGCCAGTTGCGCGAAGATCCCAGCATCCCGTGCAGGATCACTAGCGGCGGCAGGCCGGCGCCACCGAGGTCACGATGAAAGAGAGACACCACAAAGGAGACGAAACACACGAAAACGTTGCACAGGCAAGGTTCTGAAAATTTTTCGTGTGCTTCGGGTAATTCGTGGTTTCCTCTCTGTTCTTCATGCCGGCCGAGAAACTCACCCCGATGATGCAGCAGTATTTTGAGGTCAAACGCGGGCTGCCGCGGGACACGATCCTGCTCTTCCGCCTTGGTGATTTCTTCGAGATGTTCTTCGACGACGCCGTGGTCGCGTCCCGCCTCCTCGGACTGACGCTCACGAAGCGCCAGGAGCACCCGATGGCAGGCATCCCGGCCCATTCCTGCGACAATTATGTCACCAAGCTGCTCGCGGCCGGCAAGAAGGTCGCCATCTGCGATCAGGCCGAAACCGCCCAGCCCGGCCGGCTTGTGAAGCGCCAGCTCACACGTATCCTTTCTCCTGGCACCACCCTGGCCGCCAATCAGCTCGACGCCGCCCGCAATCACTACCTCTGCGCCGTCACGCTGGATGCCCAAGGCCTGCACGCCTCGTGGCTCGACCTCTCCACGGGCGAGTTTCGCATCGCGACCGACACCCACATCGTGAACCTGCTGCCCGTCCTCACCGCGCTTGATCCCGCCGAGCTCCTGCTGATTGACGGCGCCCTCGCCCGCTGGGCGGCCGCGCCGCACGAGCAGGTCGAGGTTCACGCCCTGCACGCCTTCTGCACTGCACGGCTGGTCACGGAACTTTCCGGTTATCATTTCGAGACCGCCACCGGCGCCAAGACCGTGATGGACGCCCTCGGCGTGCTGAACCTGCAGGGTTTCGGCCTCGTTCATTCCCATCCCGCACTCGGCCCGGCCGGGGCGCTCGTGTTCTACGCCACGGAAAATCTCTGCGCCAAGCCGGAGAATCTCCACGGGCTGCAGGAATACCGCAGCGCCCGCACCCTCCTTCTCGACCCGGCCACGCTGCGCAATCTCGAGATCTTTGCCTCCATTCGCGGTACCCGCGAGGCGTCCCTGCTCGGCGCCATCAACCGCACCACCAGCGCTCCCGGCGCGCGGCTGCTCGAGCGCTGGCTCGCCGCACCGACCCTCGACCTCGCTGAGATCAACCGCCGGCAGTCCCTCGTCGGCGAGCTTCTCGCCCAACCTTCCCGCCTCGCCGCCCTGCGCGAACTGCTCGCGAGCGTCCGCGACATCCCGCGGATCCTCGGCCGCCTGCAGAACCGCCTCCGGAATCCGCGGGAGCTCGGCGGCGTGCGTGACACCCTCATGCAGATGCCTGCGTTGCAGGCGGAGCTGGCCGGCTTTGGTGGCGGCCTGGCGACGGGTTACCAGTCACGGCTCAGCGAGCTGCCGGCCCTGCGCGACCTGCTTACGCGCGGTCTGGCGGAGGAGCTCCCTAATGACCTTGCCGAGGGCAATTACATCCGCAGCGGCTACGACCCACGGCTTGATGAGCTTCGCACGCTCACCAGCGGAAATAAAACCTGGCTCTCCGACCTCGAGCGTGCCGAGCAGGAGCGCACCGGCATCCGCAGCCTGAAGGTCCGGTTCACGAATAATTTCGGGTATTACATCGAGGTCACCAAGGCCAACCTGCACCTCGTCCCCGCCGACTATATCCGCCGGCAAACCACGGTCGGCGGTGAGCGCTACGTCACCGAGGCGCTCAAGGCCAAGGAGAAGGAGATCTTCCACGCCGAGGAAAACGCCCTCGCTCGCGAGCTGGAACTCTTCAACGCCCTCGTCGCCGCCATCCTCGACGAGTCCATCGCTCTCGCCCAGACCGCCGATGCCGTGGCCGAACTCGACGTGCTCGCCGGCTGGGCCGTCCTCGCCCGCGAGTGGAATTACTGCCGGCCCGCCCTCGACGAGAGCGATGTCCTGTCCATCACCGAGGGCCGTCACCCCGTGGTTGAGCAGATGCTCAAGGCCCCCGACGCCGCCCTCGCCCGCGGCACCAGCCAGGCGTTTGTGCCCAACGACACGCTGCTCGCCTGCAACGACGCCCAGATCGCCCTCATCACCGGTCCCAACATGGCCGGAAAATCCACCTACATCCGCCAGGTCGCGCTGATCACCCTGCTCGCCCAGGTCGGCTGCTGGGTCCCGGCGAAGGCCTGCCAGGTCGGCTTGGTGGACCGCATTTTCTCCCGCGTCGGCGCCAGCGACGACCTCGCCCGGGGCAACTCGACGTTCATGGTCGAGATGAACGAGACCGCCAACATCCTCAACAACGCCACCAGCCGCTCACTCATCATCCTCGATGAGATCGGCCGCGGTACGTCCACCTACGACGGCCTCTCCATCGCCTGGGCCGTCGTCGAGCACCTGCACCGCGACGCCGAGGGCGGCCCGCGCACGCTCTTCGCCACGCATTACCAGGAGCTCACCCAGTTGGAAAAACATCTGCCGCGCCTGCGCAATTTCTCGGTCGCCGTGAAGGAATGGAACGACGACATCGTCTTCGTCCGCCGCGTCATCCCCGGCGCCGCCGACCGCAGCTACGGCATCCAGGTCGCCCGGCTCGCGGGTCTGCCGCTCAGTGTGATCGACCGCGCCAAGACCATCCTCGGCAAGCTGGAGAGCGACGACACCAGTGTGTCCGTCCCTTCGCCCCAGGCGCGGCCGAGAAAGAAAATCACGGTCGCGCCGGCGGATGATTCGCAGCTCAATTTCCTGTAGTTCGCCACCCCGCCATGACCTCCCTGTTCCCGTCGCCGGGTGCTGACAGCGATCCTGCAAACATGCTTTTGCTGGCGGCCAAGGCCGACCCTGCCTTCGGCGACGAGTTGCGGAATATCCTTCGCCTGCCGGGCATCCAGCGCCGCGCGATGATCAATTCTGCGCTGGAGGCGATGCGGATCCAGCGGGCGGATCCGCTGCTGGTCCAGGCGGTGGCTTTACTCGCTCATGACGCCGGCGTCGTCAAAATGCGCGAGCTGCTGCGGACGTAGCAGCCAGGGCGCGTAAGGGCGGCCATGCGCCCGTCCTGCCGTGGCATTACCCGTCCCGCGACAATCGGCCGCCACTACGCGGACGCCGGGCCGTGGCGCAGTGTCCACAGCTGCTTGGCCTGCTTGATGATTTTGGCCAGCACGTCGGGCGTCACCGCCTGCTTCGGGTCGTCGCCGATGCCGTGGCTCGGGCTGACGTGTGACTCGATGCAGAGCCCGTCCGCGCCGTATGCCACGGCCGCGAGCGCGCAGGCGGGAACGTAGACGGCCTTACCCACCGAGTGGGACGGATCGATCACGACGGGCGCCCAGGTCTTTTCCTTGAGCAGCGGGGTGATGCTTTCGTCGGGATGGTTGCGGTAGCCGTCGAGCGTCGGCGTGGTGCCGCGCGGACAGAGGATGACGTTCGGGTTGCCGAACGCCGCGATGTATTCCGCGGCCGAGATGAACTCGGCCAGCGACCCCATGTGGATGCTGCGCTTGAGCAGGACGCAGGTGTCCTTTTCCGCGATCGCCCGGCCGATGGACCGCAGCAGCGAGTAATTGAGTGCATTGCGCGCGCCGACCTGCAGCGAGTGCACGCCGGCCTCGAGTGCGAGCTTGATGTGGCTGTCCTCCATCACCTCGGTGTCCACCGGCAGGCCCGTGCGGCGCGAGGCTTCCATCAGGATATCCAGCGACTTCACGTCGCCCTGGAACGCATACGGATTCGTCCGCGGCTTCCACACGCCGCCGCGTAGCACCTGGGCGCCGGCTTCCTTCACCGCCGCGGCGGTCTCGTAGAAATAATTGGGATTCTTGGGGTCGATGGTGCACGCGCCCGCGATCACCAGCAGTTCCTCGCCCAGTTTCACGCCGCCCAGCTGGAGGCGGTGGCTCGCGAGGTCGGACCGCTTGTCCATGAGCTTGAACGGCGACTGAATCCGGTCGATCCGGTCCACGTAGGCCAGACCCTCGAGCCGGTTGATCATCAGTTCGTCGCGCTCATCGCCCACGATGGCGTAGATCGTCCGCACGGCCCCGATGATGGGTTGGATCTTGCAGCCGAACTCGCCGACGATCGCGGTGATTTCGGTCAGTTGCTCAGCGGTGAGACGGTTGGTTTTGGGGAGGATCATGACGGTGGTGTTTCGAGGTTAACAAAAAAAGCCGCCCGGGAGGGGGCGGCTTGTTTGCGAAATTGGGGTGGACTCAGTTTTCGCGACAGCCGCCTTGGATTTCCCGGGTAAAATACCCCCGGAAAGCGAAGTTAAAATAATAGGCGCTGAAGCGGTTCACGGCCGAAGCAGTGCCCGCGGGCCATGGCCTTGTCAATCCCGCGGCCCTCCCTACAGCACCGCCGTGAAGTCCGCGGGCAGCGGAGCCGTCGCGGCAAAGCGGTACGGCTTGCCGTTGAACTCATACTCAAACGCCGTCTCGAGCGAATGGAGGAACATCCGCTTCGTCTTCACGGCCTTCGCAAACTCCCGGTTGCGGGGAAAATTCCCATACGTCTGGTCGCCGACGATCGGCATGCCGCGCTTGGCGCACTGTGCGCGGAGCTGATGGCTCCGGCCGGTATGCGGCTCGAGGCGCAGAAGCGACACCCGCGGTTCGCCCCGGCCGGTGCGGACCAGGCTCATCTTGCACTCGGCCGGCACGCGACCCGTCCCCAGCGCGGCCCGGACCTGCCCGCCCTTTTTCACCACGGCCAGGGTGTCCTTCCACAATTCCACCGGCGGGCGCGGCGCGCCGAACACCAGCGCTTGGTAAACTTTTTTCACCTGCTTCCGCTTGAATTGCGTCCGGATCTCCTGCGCCAGTTTCTCGTCCGCGGCGGCGAGCACCACCCCCGAGGTGGCGGAGTCGAGCCGGTTGAGCAGCCAGAGTTTCACCAGGCTCCCGCCCTTCACCGGCGTCCATTGAAAAAACTCCCCCTCCAGCATGTAGCGCACGGTCAGGAGCGAGCGGGGCTCATCGCCGCCGTCGTTGGGATGCGAGAGCAAGCCCGCGGGCTTGTCGAACGCCACCAGCCCGTTCGCATCGTGCGCGATCAGTGTCACCCCGCGGCCGAGCGGCAGTTCCGCCCAAAAGCTCTCCGGTACTGCACTCACCGGTAGAAAAACTCGTAGGTCAGCTCCTGCTCCTTGCCGAGCATCGCCTTCATGTCATCCGTCCACGGGCCGTAGGGCGACGGGATGGTGATGGCACTCGTGCAGAGGCGGGCCGCGGCGTCGGTGGCCTTGTTTTCGACGCTGATGATGCGGGCGATCTGGCCCTCGTCGTTGAGGATGAACTTTACGATGACGATACTGCCGGAAGGGGGATAGATCCGGCTTTCGTCGTTCAGCCGGTCAAACTGCACCTGCACAATCTCCACCATCTTCTGGAGGTACGCACCGTAATTACTGAACTCCGCGCTCACGCCGATGAGGCCGGTGTTCTGGGTGCCGACCTTGTTTTCGACAAGAACCGCCGGGCGGGTCTGGATCGATTTCACGATCTGCGGCCGGGCGCGGGGATGATGCGGGTCAATCGCCTGCTGGCTGTCGGTCGCCCCTTCGATGAGCGGCACGTTTTTCAGGCCGTCGATCTTGTTGGGGATGTCCTTGGGCGCATCGGACGGATTCGCGATGTTGGTGCCATAACCGCCGTCCGCGGGGCCGATTTTCTTTTCGAAGCCACTCAAAGGGGTTTGTTCCTGACGGGGGGCGGTTAACTTGGACTCGGTCGGCGAGACGTGGGTCGGCGGGACCGGGGTCTGCTCCATCGGCTTTTGGAGCTGGCCCGAAACGATCTGGGTAGAATGGAGGTCCTTCTCCCCTTCCATTGCAGGCCGGTCGCTCTTGCCGTTGGGCGTGGGTTTCTCCTGCGCGACCTGCTGGTTGCGGGAGGCGAAATTATTGGTCTTGTCCGGCACGTCCTCCGGCTTGTCTGGGTTGGTCTCGACAAATTGCTTGGGCAGCCTCGGCTTTGCCGGCGGCTTGTACATCTCCGGCGCGAGTTGGATGCTGAACTGCCGCGGCCGCGCGTGCGGGCGGACGACCGCCGGCGTCGGATCGTTGCGCAGCAGGACCGGCCCGATGAACATCAACAACAGGTGGACCAGGATCGTGCCCACGATGCCAATCAGGATGGAGCGCGACTCCGGTTCCTCCCACATGCGCGCGAGGGCGCGCCGCACAGTGTGCGAAAGAGGAGGGGTGACGATGGTTTGGCTCATGGATGCGCCCGCGGGACAGGGGCTCAGTCAGCCCACCAGACCCCAACTCGTCAAAATTTGTTTCGTCGCTTCCATGGGCAGACCCATAATATTCGTAAACGAGCCCTCCCAGCCGGCGATAATCAGCTCCCGGCCCTCCTGAATCCCATAGGCGCCCGCCTTGTCGAGGGGGTTCACGACCTTGAAATAGGCGTCAATGGTGGCGTCATCCAGCGGCCGGAAGGTCACCTCGCTCGTGACGCCCTCATCCACCTTGATTCCATCCCGCTGACGGCGCAGCGCCACGCCGGTGAACACCGTATGGGTCCGACCGGCCAGTCGCTTGAGCATGACCCGCGCCGCGGCCAGGTCGCGGGGTTTGTTCAGCACCGTCTGGTCAATGAACACCGTCGTATCCGCGCCGAGCACGAACGCCTCCGGGTAACGCGATGCCACCCAGTCGGCCTTCAGCGCGGCGTTGTGCGTGACCATTGTTCGGGGTTCGGTGGTCGGGTCCTCGTGCTCGGTGACCTCCGCCACCACGACCTCAAACGGCACGCCCAGCTGGGCCAGTAATTCGCGGCGGCGCGGTGAGGCGGAAGCGAGGATGAGTGGGTGAGCCATGGAGCCCGCGAGCAATGCCGCCCGCCCACGCGGTGCGCAAGCCCCTGATTGTCATCGCAAGCAGTCCCGTGGAGCGGGCGATGCGACGATTCATCCGGTTTTTTGGTCTCATCCCGCTTGCGAGTTGTCAGCGCACTAAAAGGCCTCCACGTTTCCCGGTTCCAATTTCCACCATGCGTCTCGGCCTAGCCCAGCTTAACCCGATCGTTGGCGACCTCGCCGGCAACCGCCATCGCATCCTCGAGGCCTATGCATCCCTCGTGGCGCAACGTGCCGAACTCGTG
>Ga0209499_1002497_pt1 | contig 11724 bp, 24 predicted proteins | sample C_130208_EF_Meta_FD_187306 | JGI IMG/M metagenome (GOLD analysis project Ga0209499, IMG submission 187306) | Freshwater microbial communities from Lake Croche, Canada to study carbon cycling - C_130208_EF_MetaG (SPAdes) (version 2) | ecosystem: Environmental > Aquatic > Freshwater > Lake...
AAAAAGAAAATTTATTGAAGTTTGCAAACGAAATGCAAATACCCACAAGTCAGCTAGTAAGGGCTGCTATTAATTATTATTTAACCGAAAAATTAAAAAAACAAACTGAAATTAAGTATGAACCCCAAAATTAAAAACAGCGAAACCCCTTTTTTCTCTACGTCACCAGTGCAGGACCAATTTGGTCAAATTATTGTTGCTTTTGGAATCACTAAGCGTGAAAAGTTAGCAATGGAATTATTTTTGAAATATGGCTTTTATGATGACGGCAAACTAAAAGATATAATAAAAGAATGTTACAAAATTGCTGATGAATTTTTAAATTATGAACCTGAAAAAGAAGAACAATCCAATATTATAATGTGAATGAAAAACTACAACAACGAAAAGCAAAGCCTAATTATCAACCCCCAAAAGAACCACCTATTTTAACTATTAAAGGAAGCCCAATTGGAAGCAAACAAAGTTTAGTTTGTTTTCAAGGACTCCCGAAAGCTGGGAAAAGCCTTTTCATCACTTCCAGCATTGTTTCAGCATTTACTAATTATGATATTTTTGGAATGAAAATTTCACTACCTGATAATAAAAACAAGATAGCCTATTTTGATACTGAAGGCAGCGAATACGATTTTTATCAAATTGTAAATAGGTTACAATATCAACTTGGTAGGAATAGTTTACCTGAAAATTTAAGTTTGTATAATTGCCGCGAAGATTCACCGAGCGAAGTAATAGATCTTATCAATACTTACTTGCGAGAAAATGGGGAAATAGGCTGCTTAATTATTGACGGTGTACTAGATTTAGTTAATGATTTCAATAATATTGTAGAATGTAATATGGTGATGCAATGGTTAAAAAAAATTACTAAGAATTACAATATGTTGGTAATGGTTGTACTTCATCTAGGAAAAAAAGATAAGCTTTCACTAGGTCACCTTGGTAGTTTTTTAGATCGAAAAAGTCAATCTGTTATTATAATTGAAAAAGAAAATAACATTATGACAATGAAGCCACAATACTTACGGAGCTGTGAAGACTTTAAACCAATTAGCGTTCATAATGTTGGCGGTAATTGGGTTGAAACTTCAGAAGGAAGCAAAGTTGAAGAATCTATTTATGGACTTGAAAAAGACGCTTTATTGCGGTTGTTATTACTAGAACCAACAACTTACAAACAATTAACAGAATCATTAGCTGAAAGGTTGGGAAAGGGAATTTCTACAGCAAAAAAGATAGTAAAGGAATGGATAAACGAAGGTACTATTATTAAAAGCGGTGAATTTTATAAATGTAAAAATTAAAAAAATGAAAATTAATTTAAAAAAGATTGTATTATACAATTATGTAAAAACTATTGCAATTATATTTATTTGGGTTCCAATATTTGCAATTATTGATTTTTTTAAAAACTTAAAAAATAGATTTAAATGAATACTTATTAAATTGTATTAAGTTGTAATCATGACAATGTAATAGCTCATGTTATAGCAATTTCAAAAGAAAGAGCTATTGAATTATTTAAAAATAATTACGCATGGTTTTTAGGAGAATATGAAATAATTATATTATCTGAAAATGTAACTAATAAACATGGTATTCCTTTAAAAGAAAAAATTAAAATATTTTAAAACAAATTAAAATGAACGAAGAACAATTAAATGAAGCTTATAATAACGCAATATTAAAAGTAATTTCTATTATTAATGATATTGATGTAAAACTTATTGAAAGTTATGATACTATTGAAAAATTAAACAAATTAAAAACAGCTTTACAAGCACAACTTAAAGAAATAAAAGAATTTTATAATATATTAAAATGAAAAAATTAAATAAAGATGAATTAAAAGTTGTATGGTGGTTAGTAAGTGAATATAAATATGATATTTATAACTATTATAATGGTGTTGAAAGAAAAGATATTATAAAAGTTATGGATATAATAGAAGAACGATTATTAGATTTGAGCTGGGACAAACGTCGTGAAGGAAGAAAATCAATAAATACCTTTTGCGATTGCCTTGATAGATTAGTAAAAAAATACAAATAAACAAAACCCCCAGTAAGCTTTTGCAAGGCTTAAAGGGGGTTTATTTCTTTTTCATCACAAATATAGTAATAATGACTAATAAAGCAAAAACAGTAATTGTTTTTATGCCTGACGGCACAGTTAGAAAATATAGAAACGTTGGAAGCGTTGAAAGGTTTACAGAATACTGTCGTAAAATCAACGCTAAGTATGCCAATTTCTACGATAAGATAACACGAAATTATTTAGGAAGAATAAATTTTTATTAAATGCTCATAAAAATATGTCCAGATCCTCACTGTGATACAATTTATCATAATTGTACGGTTAAAGATAAAAAATGTAAGAATTGTGGTGGAACAATAAAAATTATCAATGAAAAAACATTTTTTAAAAAATATATCAATCATTTTTGGCAATTAGACTATAAAACAGAAAATTTTTACAGATTACAACCAAATTATAAACAATTAGAATTGTTTTAATTTATCAAAGAAACCACAACAACCCGCTTCGTGCGGGTTTTTTTATGCCTATTACGTTTAGAAATTATCTATTATTAAAGGTCAAAAAGAAATACTTTGCTTTTTATTTGGATATATGAGTTGCGGGGGTTAGCTTTGGCTATAAGCACAAAGCTAAACACCCCTATTGACCTACGTCAAAACATCTTATTTCCAATTTTTTTGACCTTGAAAATTTTTTTTTGATAATTTTCAAAAAAACACTATAACTTTATTAAAATTTTGAAATTTGTTAAAATCAACTTTAATAGGTCGTCTTAATCCGTACGGGGGCAATAAGAAGGTTATTGTTCACGACCAAGGCACAAACGATATTATAAAAAGTATTTTAGCAGCTCACAAAATTTACGCTTCAGAATATGATAAAATAAGCGACTATTTTTGGACTGTGGACTTAAAAAGCACTTGCCAAAATATTTGGAATTTCTTAAAGAAAAATATTAAATATCATATTGAGAGTGAAAGCCAACAGAAAATAATGTCTCCAACGGCTATTCTTACATTAGCCAAAAATGACTGCAAAAATTACGCATTGTTTATAAATGGGGTTTTAAATTCACTCCAGCGAAAGGGAAAATTTAAAAATAAAATAGTTTATCGTTTCGCATCTTATAAACTACTGGACGAAATACCGCATCACGTTTTTGCAGTGGCAATTGATAACAACGGGAATGAAATTTGGATTGATCCAGTATTAAGCACGTTCAACAACAAAAAAACATATTATCACAAAATAGATTATAAAATGCCACTATACAGCATATCAGGAACGCAAGTTGGTTTGTTTGGAAGCCAAAAAGCAAAAAAAGCATACAACAAAAGTGTTGATGAAGCAAAAGCAAAGGGTCTTCCAGCACCACCACCACCCGCAAAGAAAAAAATCGTTTTAAAAATTGCGTTGGCTCCAGCACGTGGAAGCTTTTTGTTATTGGTTGGTCTAAATTTTATGGGACTTGCAACAAAATTGCAAAAAGCTTTTACTGATAATAAAGACAAAACAAATAATTTTTGGTCCAGTCTTGGCGGTAATACAAACGAACTTTTACGTAAAATTGAACAAGGCGCCAAGAAAAAAAGAATATTGGGATATGATGACGGTCAAATTGGTGTTCTATCTACTGCATCTATTGCAGCGGCTGCGGCTCCAATACTTTTAAAGGTTGGAACATTTTTAAAAAGTTTAGGAATTGACCCAGCGGAAATTGCCAACGCGGGTAAAAAAGTTTTGGCTGATCAAGCAAGAAAAGCCATAACAAAAATTACTAATAAAGTTGATACTTTGCAAGAACAAGGGGAGCAAGAACTAACAGAAGCTGTGAACACACTAGAAAATAAAGCAATTGTTGCACCAGTGCAAGAAATGAAACCTAAAATGAATTATTTACCGTTTGTTATTGCTGGTGGTGTTGCTATTTATTTACTAACCAAGAAAAAACGTTAACATGACAGCTGGACAGAAAAAAAATATTGATAGATTAAAGAAGCTTCACGTAGAAGCTAAAAAGATAAAAAAACAGCATCCTTCATATAGTTATGCTGATTGTTTAAAGTTGGCAAGTGGTCATGCAATTAAACCTAAAAAAATTGCTTCTACACTTTTACTTGAAAGAAATGATTTATTGTTACCACATCACAAACCAGCAAAAAAACTTTTAACACTTAGAGATAAAAAAGGAAAGTTTAAAGGTTACAAACAAATTGCTGGTAAGTCTAAAGTTTCAGAAAAGAAAATATTAAACGCTTCACATAAAGTAAAAAATGCAGCTAACAAATTAGATGAACTTCAGCACGAACATATGCTTCAAAAGTCTATTGGAAAATTATCTGAATCATTTTTGGCAGTGTATTCTTCTAATGGAAAAACTATTATACAAAGGTTCAAAACAACTAGTTTAATGGAAGCAAAAAAACTAGCTTCAGCGTTTAAAAAATTGCACAATTTAAAAGGAACTTTAAAAGTTTCAAAATTTTCACATATTTAAAAATTCAAAAAATGTATCACAAAAAACGTAAATCACACAAAAAACACCATACTACAAAAAAACGTCGTCGTATGGGCGCAACTGGTTCAGGAATGTTAATGGAAGCAGCTGGACTAATTGGCGGAGCTGTTGCAGCTAGATTTGTTACAACCACTGACAAAATCCCAATGTTTTCAACATTACAACCTAATGTTAAAAATGCTGGTGTTTTAGCACTTGGTTATTTCTTTCCAAAATTGGTTAAAGGTTCATTGGGCAAATCAATTGGCTTGGGAATGATCACAGCGGGTGGACTTGGTTTAGTTCAATCTACTGGAATTATTGCTGGATTAGAAGACACTATGAGCGTTTCGGTTATGGCTGGTGACGATCTTAGTGTAATTGCTGGATATAGCGAAGACAATCTTAGCGTTATAGCTGGAATGGAAGAAACGGAATATTAATTTAAATTTAAAAACTAATAACATTATAAGAAATGGCAACACAAATTGGACAACGCGAAGTCTTTAACAACGCAAGAAAATTAGTTGATGCAGCTGGTTTGTCAACCAGTGCAACGGTTTTAAGTCAATCGTATTTAAGAAGTGAAGTACAAATGAGTACTTCAACAACTTCATATCATATTCCTATTTTGGTAAATGACAACCAAAATGGTGCAAACAGTTCATATAACACTAGTTTTCTCTTACAACTTCAAGACGCTTTTGTGGTAAGCTCAATTTTTATAGGTTGGGGTAATCCAGCATCTGCAACAGATACTGAGTGGTTCCCACAAACTTATAATAATGCGCAAGTAGCAACGGGAACTTCACCTTCACCAATTGCAAAAAGTTTGTACACACTCTATCAAGGTAATTTGCAAATTGTAGTTAATAATCGCCAAATACTTACGGGCTGGGATATTCAACGACATTATTTTGTTCCACAAACACAACAAATTGCAACAACAGCAAACACAGCTAACCTAAGTCAAGTTGATTACTCAGAAAATGGATTTTATCCAGTGGAACCTAATTTGGTTTTAGTTGGTTCTAAGAATAACCAAGTATCAATTAATTTGCCTTCAGCAATTGCAAATATTCCTACTTATGGTAGAATTGTTTGCGTGTTCAGAGGTATTTTAGCGCAAAATGCAACTTCAGTTAGATAGTTGATTATCAAATAGTTATGTAAATAATAGGAGCGGGTGAAGCCAGTCACAGACAAAAGAAACCCTTTTTTTTAAACTGCTTAAATGTAAAGCAAAATGAACAAAATCACTAAGTACGAGTTTATAGAATGTGTTATAGCTGCTAATTCAACTGCAACACGTTTTTATTTTAATGATCAACCCAGTTTGAGGTTTGTATCTTTGAATCAATTGGAAGTATATAATATTAACACTGTTACATCTTCAATTTTAAGCGGTAATGGTAATATATCTAATACAGTAATGGCAACGGGTTTTTTAGTACTTTATTATGATGATCGTGAAAGTGTTAATCGTATTCCTTTAAACTTGCTCAATCCAGTATCTTCAAATGTTTCACCCGCAACTTTAGGAGCACAATCGGCTCCAAGTGTTTTTGGAGTAAAAACTTTTAACGGTCAACAAGTTCAATGGAGTAAATCTTATATACAATTTACTGCAACTGCATCAACTGGAAGCAATACTTCTGTTTTGGTTGGTGTTTATTATTCTTAATTTTATAAAAATTTATTATGAAAAATTACGGTAAAGGTGGTTATCCTTCTACAACTGGTAATCCTTCTGGTGGTGGTCGAGACAATGATCCACCAAAAAAATAATTTCTTTTTGACCTTTAATTAAATAAAAATGAGTAGCGTACAATTTACTGGAATAGAAAATATTATTGAAGCTTTTGAAGCTAATGATATACCATATTTTGGTGTTTTTGCTGGAAAAAGTTTAATCTTTAAGAACCCTACAAGGGGTGAAGAAGCTATTCAAGATACTTTTGAAGCTTCAGAATTGTTAAGATCATTTTTGTACAAATTGAACAAAGGAAGCAACGCTGTTTATACGCTTAAATTATATGAAAATTTACCAGCGGGGGGAATAACCGACAAAACCCCCGCAAATTTTTCAATTAATTTTAGATTGAACTTGGAAGGAATGTACTTAACAAACGATAAGGCGGTCCAATACGAACAAAAACAAAGCCAACAAGCTGAAATCTTAGCTGAACTAAAAGCGTTAAGAATGAAGGTTGAAACAATGGAAGGAACGGACGAAGAAGAAGAAGAAAAAAACCCAATTATAGGAGCATTGACCAGTAACCCTGAAGTTATGAATGCTTTAGTTATGGCAGCGGTCGGAGCCATTACTGGAATTATTAGCAAATTTGCACCACAACAACAACCAATCAAAATGCAACCAGCAATCAACGGAATAAGCGAAGAACCAACAGAACAACAAAAAATTGATAAAGCAATTGAAGTTTTATCTCAATCAACACCCAATCTAGGAGATAGTCTATTAATACTTGCAAAAATGAGTATTGATAACCCCCAACAATACAAATGGCTTTTAGGAATGTTAAAGTAAAAGTATGAACAAACAAAACCAAGATATTTTATTTCGTTTAGGAATTGCGGTTGGTGTTTACTTTCTTGTAATAAAACCAATTTTACAAAAAATTGGAATTGAAAAAACACTTGAACAAAGCGAAAAGGAACAACAAGCTCAAAAAGCACAAGTTGATCCATCCAGTGCATTTTCTCCAACGTTTTACAAAACTGTAAAAACTGCACATTTGTTGAAACGTGTTTATGCTGAACAATTGGCTAAAATATTGAATAAAGCGGTAAGTGGTAGTTTGTTAGGGGATGACGTTGGAGCAATTTATAAAGTGTTTAGATCTTTGCAATATAAAACACAAGTATCTTGGCTTTCTAAAGTATATGGTGAATTGTTTGATAGTGAATTAATCAACGATCTAAAAAACGGTGCAAAATATGCAGCATTTTTATATAATAATAGAGCGGGATTAAATGATGACGAAATGAACGTTATTTATCAAATAGTAAAAAATTTAAAATAATGAAAAAGCAATCTTTGTTTATATTGGCAATTGCGGCTGGACTTGGATATTACTTTTATACACAAAAGAAAAAAGGTACTGAACAAACTGAACCAGCTGAACCAAAGGACAACGAAGCACCACCACCACCACGCGAAAGGGAGCTTCAACCAGTTCAAAAATATGTAATGCCATATTCATACAATCCAGCAACAACAATTAAACCAGTTGCCGTAACACTGGATAGATTGCAAAGCATTTTTAAACCAGTTCAAAATGTACCTTTTACCCTTAACCCAAAATCAGCAAAAGTAAAAAAAGCAGCTGTACAAAAAAAAGCGGCAAAGCGAAAAAAACTTGGTGAACTTGGAGCGGGATATCTTTACGTATAATTTCTTTTTGACTTTTAAAATATAAACAATGGCACAAACACCCCCATTAATGAAGCAATACCAGGCACCAACGGAGCCAAAAATTAGCTTTCCGCAACCATTAACTGACCGTCAAAAATACGAAGCTCAAAATACAATTAATAAAGCTGGGCGACCTTATACAAGATATTATATAGAAGTTAAACAATACACTACTACAGCATACATTCCCAGTGATGCCAACACTATTACTTTTATAAATTATGGTTCTAATGACGTTAATATAAGCGGTATTGTTTTAAATCAAGGTCAACAACTTACTATTGAGGGAAATGTTAATGAAATAGATACAACTATTTATCAAGCTAACTTTTCAACTTCAATAAGTCCTAATAATTCATTAACTGTAATACGTAAACTTTACGCATAATGGCAAGAATTTTTCGTGATTCAAGTGTTTTAAATCAATTCGGTTCGCCTTCCCTAAATAGCAATACTTTTGCAAACCGCCCAGCAGCCGGACAGGCTGGAAGATTATTTGTATCGACAGATACTTTAGTGCTGTATCGTGATAACGGTTTATCTTGGCAAGTTGTATCCGCAACTGGTGCAACGCAAAACCTTGAACAAACTACTACCAATGGCAACACAACCACTAAGGGAATTTTTGCGGGTGCTAGTGGTTCATTAACTGCTGGTTTTTTGCTTGAAGTTTTAGGACGTACAAAATTAACTGCTACTAGTGGTAACACTGTATATATTGGTCTTCCTAATATAACCCCTAATTCAGCTACATTTGATGTTTTTGGCTATTCTTCATTTAGATTGTTTACCGATGCTGCTGCAAATATTGGTTCCATAATGCGAAATGATTTTGCAATAAATTTGATTGCAAATATTACAACTGGTGATCCTTCAGCTAGTATAAACCAATTGACATTAACTTGTAATAATGTTGCATCTATTGGAAATGCTACTGGTGGGTTAATTTATGCTGGTGCGGGATTGAACAAAAATACAATCACTGATGCTGGTACCGCTGATAGTACAATTACACTTACACAAAATTACGGTATTTTTGCTTTATCCCCTTTGCAAAGTATATCAGAATATACTGGGTTAGGCGGTACAAACATTACACATTATGCTGGATTAGTTATAAATGGTGTTAAAGCTACTAATGGTAGTGCTTTAAGAATTGTTAATAATTATCAATTGTTAATTAATTCTAGTCAACAGTTTACTGGAAGTACCACTGTTACAAATCGTTGGGGTATTTATCAAGCTGGTGCAAATGATTATAATTATTTTGCGGGAAATGTTTTAATTAATAGATTAACGCCAAGTGGTTTCACTTTTGAAGTAGGAGGTTCAATTGGGATATATGGAAATATAACTTCAACTGGAAGTATTTATAGCGGAAAAGATGTAGTTACTAATAACGGTGGACAAGCAATTTTAAACAGTGCAGCTAATCCTTCAATTGTAGTAGTTACAACCAATATAGGTACTGGAGCGCATACTACAAGCGGTAACCATTTACCAATTATTGTAAATGGTGTTACTTATTGGTTAGCATTATTGAATCCTCCTATATTACCTTAAAATAAAATATTATGGCAAACATACTAATTAAACCCGTACAAATTTGGACAAACGGCGAAACTTTAGCAGCTAACAATTTAGAAGCTTATTCAATTTACGATAATCTAGAAACTGAAAGTAAATTTTATTATATAGTACAAAAAGATTTACAATCTTTAACAGTTGGTAACGTTTCAATTGTAGGTGATGCTTATATAGAATGGTTAAGTAATGATTTTTCTACATTGTGGGCGCTTGAATATATTTGTACACAACTTAACCTTATACCAATATTACCAAACAACTAAACAATAAAACAATGCAAGAATTAAACGTAATTAAGCAAGTGGTTCAAGTCGCTTTCGCTTCAGGTAAACTTACCAACTTGGAAGAAATTAAAGTAATATTAATTTCTTTAGAAAAAATTGAAGAAAAGATTAATCATTTTGATGAAATGATTGAAAATAAAAGTAATTAAATGGACTGGATAGCTGCCGCCGTTGCTTCAATAAGTAGTTTTGTAGTTAATCATTTTATAAATGATTACAGATTAAAACGCATTGAAGACGAACTTCAAACTTTTAAAAATATTAGTGAGCGGTTAGCACGTATTGAAGGCAAAATTGATTTAATAACAAATAACAAAAACAATTAAAATGAAAAAATACTTACTTAACTGGAAAACAAATTTAACGGGACTAGGTGCTTTAATTTCTTCAGCTGCTTTATTATTTAACGGTCAAATTGTTGAAGGTATTACTGGTGTTTTAGCTGCTATAGGTTTATTTTCCGCTAAAGATGCTTAATTATGTATCAGGATATAATATACAACGCATTATTAAGTCAAAAAATACCACCATTACTAGCAAAGATTGTAACAGCACAAGCGCAATTTGAAAGCAATAACTTCAAAAGCAATGTATTTTTAAAAGATAATAATGCTTTTGGTTATAAGTTTGTTGGTCAAAAAATAGCTACAAAGGGTATTCCTTCACCAGCAAGTGAGGGAGACAATTACGCACACTATAACAGCGTTCAAGATTCAGCAATTGAAATTGCTAACTGGTTAAAAAGAAGAAGGAAAGAAGGTAAACTTCCAGCACTGGAGGCAATAACTACTCCCGCTCAATATTCAAAGCTTATTAAAGCTGCGGGTTATTATGGAGCCAGTGAAAATACATATACAAAGGGAATAACTAAAATATTTAATTCTTTAAAGATTAACCCCGTTGTTGGTGGTTTAACTGGAATAATTATAATTGCAGCAATTTTTTTTTTAATTAAGAAAAAGTAAAAGATATAGTTTGTTGGGTTCTAAGATTGGTACACCGTGTTTTTACACGGTGTTTTTTTTGTCTATATGTTACGCAAACGATTGCGTAAATAAATAATCAAAACATTATATAATGTATATATAAGTTTATATATTTGTGAAACAATCAAACAAACTAAAAAATGAAAAAAGAACTTACGTTAGAAGACAAATTAGGTTACTGGTTAGAGCGTTATGCTTGGAATAATTGCAGCTCATTTGATATTTATTTGTTGCTAGAAGAACATTATAATATCACAGAAAGAAAAGTTTGCGAAATGCTCAACTCATTTATGTTAGAAGTAGTTGACGACGCTAACGAACATTTAGGTATGGATATTCACGTAGAACGTTTTATAAACAAATTAAATCAATTATAATGATTATTTACGACAAAAAAAGCTATTCTTTTAGTTTGCCTAATTATTTAGGTGATAACTATGTTATTGTAGATGTTGTTTATCCAAACGACATACACGAAATAACCTTTTACACACCAAGTGGTCAGCATTTACTATTTTCTATGTCTGTTAATTCACAATCACTAAAATTGCTAAATGATCAAACATTAGCATATATCCAAGCAAGAATTAAGAATGAAACTATTTAAAAACTTTATTTATTTATTTGCAACCCTATTCGTAGGGTTGTTTTTTTTCTTTTTCATCTTTATTTATTCAATTTTATTGATATTATGCGTAGTTACACAGAAAAAATTTTGGTGCCAGTAACCAAAAGTCAAAAAGAAAATTTATTGAAGTTTGCAAACGAAATGCAAATACCCACAAGTCAGCTAGTAAGGGCTGCTATTAATTATTATTTAACCGAAAAATTAAAAAAACAAACTGAAATTAAGTATGAACCACAAAATTAAAAACAGCGAAACCCCTTTTTTCT
>Ga0209499_1002499_pt1 | contig 11718 bp, 11 predicted proteins | sample C_130208_EF_Meta_FD_187306 | JGI IMG/M metagenome (GOLD analysis project Ga0209499, IMG submission 187306) | Freshwater microbial communities from Lake Croche, Canada to study carbon cycling - C_130208_EF_MetaG (SPAdes) (version 2) | ecosystem: Environmental > Aquatic > Freshwater > Lake...
TATCTGCAGGGGAGAATTGACTGTTGTAACTAGAAACAGCAAGTAACTTTTTATCGAAAACTTGAGTAATGTCAACGAAACAATTAGCTTCAGAGGTTGTAAACATTCCAACAGATTTCAGGTCGCGTTGTTCAGCAGAGACAAACTTGTCAGGAATTGTTACATGAGTATCTTCAACTCCCGGAACATATGAAAGAATGCTAGCTTCAACGGCTGCGAATCCTGATTTATAGTGATCGCTGTGAGCTTCTGTACCTAACCAAGGATCTAGAGTTAGTACACAATCTGGCTGGTATTGCCTAATTACTGACATAAAGCTTTTTCGCACTTCGTGTACGGTCCAATTACCAGCATCTGGATGACCGAGTTGTATTAAGCCTGAAACGCCCAGTATTTTCATGGCATTATGAGATTCGTCATCTAGAGCACGTGCCGCTTTTTCTTTGTTTTGATCTAAATCTACTATTCCGGCCAAATCATCTGTGGCGGTAACGTAGAGAATTTCAGCACCTTGCACAATTAGAAGAGAAATTAAACCACCAACAGAAATATCAGTATCGTCATAGTGTGCCTGAAAAGCCAAGACTCTTTTGGATTGCAGGATGTCAGGGATCGGCACCAGAGAAGTAATCTGCACGAATTCATTATTAGCTACATTATTCATAGTATTTACCCTCTTGTCTTAAAAGTCTTAAAGAAACTTATTGTTGATTTGTTCTTATAGTAAATCCTAACACTCACCATTAGCTTACTCAATAAGTTTTCAATTATTTTTAAATAGAGAAATAAAGAATCCATTTTTAATTATGTTCTTTTGATTAATTAGACCAATAGATCGAAAGTGAAAATGTATTGCCGATTTAGACAAATAACTTGATTTTAAAATAAGTTACCAAGTTTTTTGCGCTCGTTAGGAAAGGTTAAATTGTTCCTTGTTCCAAGCCTTTGAGTACTTCTTTTGCTCTGATCTTTAGTTCGGGCAGATCACTTAAGCGATTTAGACCAAATACTTGCTGACTCATGCGGTGATTCTTAGCAAAAGTTTCTTTATGACGATCGAGGAAATCCCAGTAGAGAGTTGTAAACGGGCAAGCAGTCTCGCCAGTTCGCAGCTTTGGGTTATAGACGCAAGGCTTGCAGTAGTTAGACATCCGCGAAATGTAAGCACCACCAGCCGCATATGGTTTGGTCATCATCTGCCCGCCATCGGCATGAACACCCATACCAATTACATTTGGCACCATTACCCATTCAGTAGCATCTATAAATACTTCGCGCATCCATTCGAGAAATTCTTGCGGGTTAGTTCCAGTTACCAACGCAAGATTTGAGAGCAACATCAGCCGCGGAATATGGTGGACCCAAGCTCGCTCTTGAATATCGCCAACTGTTTCCTTGATGCAATTCATTTGAGTCGCAGCTGGCTCGTTAAATAGCGGTAGTAACTTGCGATTGGCCATTAGTTGATTGTTCTCACGGTAATCAGGGCCCAGAAACCAATACATGCCATTTACATACTCACGCCAACCAATGACTTGGCGGATAAAGCCCTCAGCTGATTCAATCGGAATACTGCCACCGTTGAAAGCCTTAACTGCAGCCGTAATAACTTCACTAGCGTGCAAAAGACCGTTATTTAAATAGGGCGAGAGCAGCGAATGATGCAAGGCCCAGTTATCAGTTGTCATCGCATCTTCAAGGGGGCCGAATTCACCAAAGTGGTTATCAATAAAGTTTTTTAGTTGTTTTAGTGCGCCTTGTCGAGTAGTTGCCCAAGTTGTTCTCATCTCATAGCCGAGTTCTTTCGCTACCTGGGCATCTATCTCATCGCGCTTATGTTCTAAATACTTCGGGCCATCATATTTCTTTGGTGGCGGCAATCGGTTCTCTTTATCAAAGTTCCAAGCCCCACCTGCCGGTTCTTTACCATCCATCAAAATGTTTAGGCGAACCCGCTGCTTTCGATAGAAACTTTCCATTAAATAACTTTTTTGCGTATCTGCCCAGGCTTTAAAGAGCGGGCGAGGGGTTAAGAAAAAATCATTATCAACAAATTCCACACCGCACTCTTTTAGTGCTGCGAACTGTCTAAAGGAAGATGGCTCAGCACAGATAATAGGCAATCCTTTATGCTTTTTAAGAACTGATTTAAGCCCATCAACCGTCGTTGCAGCTTTCAAATAGTCAACAGTGAAACCTTCAAGCTCTAGCGATTGAGCAAAGTGACGCGCACTTGAAATCAAAAAGAAAAGTCGCTCTTTGTGCCAATTACGGCCCGTGGTCATGCGGGCGCTTTCGACCAAAACGATCAGATCGCTCTTCGGGTCAGCACCTTTTAGAGCACCATAATTTTGATGCAGATGATCAAAGGGCAGAAAGATGATGCGCTTCATTTATTCTCTCGGCATCGCTCGCTGCAGTACTTAACTTCAGACCAGTTCTTTGCCCACTTTTTACGCCATTCAAATTCCAGTCCACAACGCACGCAGACTTTAGGCGCAAAACCATTCTTTGCTTTAGCAACGCGTAACATGGGCCAATAGTAGATCAGAGCCCTTACGAATAGACTTTGAAAATGAATGGCTCACTTGCGCTAATCGGATCAGGTGAATACCTACCTGCCATGGCCAAGTTCGAGGGCTCACTAATTGCCGATGGTGTTAAGAACGGTAAAGAGTCGCGCTACCTACAAATTCCAACAGCAGCTGGCCGCGAGAGTGCCGACCGCTTGGAATACTGGCGTTCCCTTGGGCAGAGACAAGCAGACGCTCTCGGTGTGCAATGCACGTATCTTCCGATCTACACTCGCGAAGATGCCTTCAAACAAGAACACGTTGACGCCGTATCAAATAGCGCACTGATGTATATGTCAGGGGGAGACCCACATCATCTGGCCGAAACCTTGATCGATACTCCGCTTTGGTCGGCGATGACACAAAATTGGAGTACCGGTGCATCTCTGGCCGGCTGTAGCGCAGGTGCGATGGTGCTTAGCTCACAGATCCCGAACTTTCGCTTGCTTAAGAAATCACCAACTGCTGGGCTAAATCTGCTGCCGGAAATTCGTGTGATTCCACATTTTAATAAATTCTTTAAATGGATTCCAGAGAGCGCCGCAAAAGTTTTATTGCACGTGCCCGATGATTCGATTTTGATTGGTGTTGATGAACTAACTGCAATTGTGAAGCGTTCGGGTAATACCCACTGGGTTGTAGTTGGTGAAGCGAAGGTCCATGTTTTAAAAGGCCTACCAGATCAACAGTTACATGATGGTCAACAGATCAATCTTTCAATCACAAAATAGAAATAGGTGACCCATGGAATTAATCCGCAAAGCAACCCAAGTCCTACTAGGCGCTGCCCTGATCTATACCGGCATCTCGCACCTAACAACCAGCCGACTTACCTTCCAAGCCCAAGTACCTACTTGGGTGCCGCTATCGGCCGACTTTGTGGTTCTGGCATCTGGCGTAGTTGAAATACTGCTGGGCTTATCTCTTGCTTCACTTCGCTATCGAAAAGAAGTTGGCATCGCCACCGCACTTTTCTTCATCGCAATATTTCCTGGCAACATTTCGCAATACATCAACCACATCGATGCCTTCGGATTAGATAGCGATCGTGCCCGCGCAATTAGATTGCTCTTCCAACCCTTGCTCGTGCTCTGGGCACTCTGGTCAACCGGGGCTTGGCGCACTCTTCGAAACGGCAAGTAAAGAGCCATTCCAGGTCAGCTACACCTGCGGGATATGAGCAGAATCCACGCCCAGTTTGCCTAAAATTTCCAGATTCAACGCGCAAAGTTCAAAGTTCAGACTTACTCTTCTCTCAGTTGCAGAAGGCAACAAAATTGGGGGAGAAACCATGGACGAAAAAGGTTTATTAGAACTTTGGAACACGAAGCGCTCACAGGTTATTAATGCTCAAATCGCACCAACTTTGATGTTAGTTGGCGTATTTGTTTTGGCAGCCTATGGAAAATTTGCGGATGCAACAGATGCCGCTAAGTACCTAACAATTGGTGTAGCTGCAGCAACTGGAATTCTGGCAATCATTTCGCAGTACGCAACAATTCGTGAAGCTGAAATGCTTCTAGTAGATCTAAAAAGAATAGATAAGCCTTCAGAGCTGTCCAAGAAAATTGCTGAATCGCGCAGCCTCTTGTCATTGTCAGCAATTGCCATGGTCGGTCTCGGCGTTGGCGTTTTTGCATTAGTTGTATGGGCAGTTCTAGGTTAAATAAATGCAAAAGATTCTTCTAATTGGCGCATTTGCAATCATCGTAGGAGCTTTGATGGCTGCTTACGAGCGACCAACAAAGAGCAAGAAGAAGATCACCGGCCGAGGCGGAGACTTCGAGTCCTAACCTTTACGACTTCATTTAAATAACTAAGAAAAGAGATACGACATGGGCGCTTGCACCTGTTCTTACGCCAGAGATGAAGAGAAGAACTGCGACGGCACACACAAGGTCGTAAAGGCAGTTAAGGAAGATATGGCTGAAAAGCTAGCAGCTAATGGTTTTCCGCACGCATCTGAATATGTGAAGAACAACTAAAAACTTTTATGACTGCTGGTTAATCGACCAGAGTGTCCAGATGTGAGTGCGAACTGAACGTGGTTGCTTCAAGATTGTTGTGATCTGGAAAGCAATATCTTCTGAGCGCAAGAAACTCGCAAGCACCGGAGTACCAGCTGTGCGACCAGCACCAATTGCGAATTCAGTTTCAGTTCCGGCTGGACAAACCAAAGCAACTCGCACACCTTTTTCGCGTAGTTCGCGATCGAGGCCACCAGCTAAACCAACTTGAGCATGCTTTGTTCCGGCATAAATTGATTCATCGCCGCCACCACGAAAACCAGCAACGGAAGAAACAATCACAATATCGCCAGCTTTTTTCGCAATCATGGTTGGCAAGCAAGCTCGGATAACGTGAACGGTGCCCTCATAGTTTGTGCGCATCATGCGATTTACTTCATCATCGCTGTAATCCAAAATTGAGCCATACATACCAATACCGGCATTTGGCACAATAGCATCGATGGTTCCAAATTTATCTAGTGCGGCTTTCGCAATAGCACGTGAGACATCAGGCTCTGAGCAATCTCCAGCAACATAAATTGCATTGGCTTCACCAAGTTCGGCAACGATCTCTTTAAGGCGAGCTTCGTTGCGAGCATTAAGGACAACCTTTGCGCCTTGCTCAACTAATTCCTTCGCAGTTGCCGCGCCCATTCCAGCGGTAGCGCCGGTAATAACGATTACTTGGTCTTTGAGATCTCTGAGTTCATATGTCATGGCCGAAGTATGAGATCTTTCTAGAGTTCTCGCAACACTTGCAATAACATCACCACATGATTACTCAACGCGCACTTGGGCCTTATTCAGTCTCAGCAATTGGAATGGGCTGTATGCCCTTATCTTTCCCGCACGATCGCAGCCCTGATTTAATTAATCAACCAGATGTGGCTATTAGTGTTATCCATGCCGCTCTTGATGCGGGGATTACCCTGCTTGATACTGCCGACATCTATGCCCCAAGTTGGAACTCAATGGGCCATAACGAAATTTTGGTTGGTAAAGCACTTGCCACATGGAACGCAACACCTGAACAAAAGAGCAAAGTAATTATCACGACTAAAGGCGGCATTACTCGCGAAGCAGATGGCTCGATGTTTGGTAAAGGTGGCCGCAATTCCAATAAACATTATCTTTATCGCGCGGTTGAAGCATCTGCCTACAAACTTGGCCTATCCAAAATTCCATTGTGGCAACATCATCGAACTGACCCTGATATTTCATTTGAAGAACAGTTCGACAATGTAATGAGCCTAAAAGATCATGGCTATGTTGCCGAACTTGGTCTTAGCAATGTAACCGCTGCAATGCTGCGCCACGCCATTAAAGCCGCTGGTACACCTGCTCAAGGTGGAATTATCTCGGTACAAAATGAGTACAGCCCAAACTATCGCCACTGGGCAGATGTAATTGATATCTGCAATGAATATGGCATTGCGTATTTACCTTGGTCGCCACTTGGTGGGGGAGGCAACTTTAAAAAGATCGCAACTGGTGAAATTGGCGCCTTTAAAACAATGGCAGATAGCAAAGGTGTTTCACCATATGCGCTAACAATTGCCTGGCACCTACATCAATTCCCAACAGCAATTCCGATTCCGGGTGCTTCTAAAGCATCATCAATTCTTGATTCGCTAAAAGGTCTTGAGATAGAACTTACCGATGCTGAAGTAGCGGAACTAAATGCCAGTTGCCCAACTGATACACCGCTAAATGACGAGTTAGTTGATATCGCTAAGTTAAAGAGCTAACTTAAAGTGATCACCAGATTTAGGGCCATCAAATCTTGATAAGCACACGCCAAACTTTTAGGTAAGGCAACAAGGAAAGAATAGTGAGTAGCAGCGCGATTACTGGAATAATGAAGGATTTTTCTGCACCGTAATGATCAATCATATATCCGGTAAGTGGGCCGGGAAGTGCGTTTCCAACTTGGAGACCAGCGAGCACCCAGGCAAACGTTTCGGTGACTTTTGCAGAAGAGACTGATTTTTCTACCATTGAATATCCTGCAACAAGTATTGGGGCGACCCCAAAGCCATTTAAGAAAAGCACTATTCCGAGAACTAAAATTGAATGGGAAACTAGAAGTAGCAATGTTGCGAAGAACATTGCAATTATTGCATAAATAAATTTCTGGCCGTCTGTGATTTTCCATTTAATTGCACCATTAATAATCGCAGCCACGGCACTACCAACTGACCAGACTGCCAAAATTAGTCCAGTAGAACTTTTAGCGCCATGTTGATCTGCAAATGCGATTGTACTTAAAGTTGTGGACATAAAGAATGCGCCAAGAAATATGTAAGGTAAAAAGATGGCTTGAACGTTTGGGATTGCGAGAACCGCAGTTCTCTTTTCACCTTTAATAATCGGGTGAGGTGGCGGCTCACTTTTCTTCTGCAGAATGTAGAGGCCAGTACCAACGCTCATAAAAGAAAATGCAAAGTACATTCCAGCCTCTGGCGCAATTGAAATTGCTGCTGCGGACGCTACGAGGGGGCCGATAGTAAAAACTATTTCGTCAATAAGTGCTTCAAACGAGTACGCAGTATTGATTAGAGGACGACTACCCTCTTTCTCTCCCAGAGTGTGCAGCCAGCGCCGTCGAACTAGTCCGCCGATGTTGGGCAAGAATGCTTCTGCCATAAAGATAAAGCCCATCCAAACTAATGTGGGGGCTTTATGAGTTATTGTCAGGATAAAAAGTAAGCCGAAAATAATGTACGAAGGAATTGTGAAGCGTAAAACCTTTGATTGGCCAAGTTGATCAGCTTTTCTCGACCAAAGTGGTGAAAAGCCGGCATTAATTAGCGCCGCCCCCGTGGAGATGGTTCCGGCCAATGTATATGAGTCAGTTTCGTGCACCACAATAAATGTGACTGATAAGTAGGTCATTGCGATAGGTAAACGCGCAATTAATCCAGAAATTGAGAATGCGAGCCCGCCTGGTGTTGCAAAAAGTTTTCGATAGGGACTTAGCACTTGAAAATACTAGTGGCGTTTTGATCATAAAAGGTTTTCTAACCTGACCTTTTAAGTTAAAATCCAAACCAATTGAAATTCACACAAATTTTTTCAAACTATGGGCCCGTTAAGGAAAGAGCATGATGCCAAGCATTAATGAAGACAATGACCTAAGTTTGTATTTATTAGTAGACGGCGGAAAATCAAAGACCGAGGCAGTAATAATTGATTCAGCTGGAGTTGAGATTGCGAAAAGTCGTGGACCAGGGTTAGAAATAATAGGTAGTGTTAATGGCTACGAGCGCGTAGTCGAGAGCCTGCGAGCTACCTTCAGCCAACTTCCTCAAAATATCCGATTCGCTGGCGTTGCATTTGGGTTGAACGGTGCTCAAGCAGCACCGAGTTTTAATCTGGCCGCTAAAGCAATCTCATCTTTAGTCAAAGCAGATCAATTTACAATTGCGAGTGATGTGGTAATGAATTATCTAGGCGCACTTGGAAATCAACCTGGCATCGTTGTGGCGGCCGGAACTGGCTCAGTGGTCATGGCAATTTCAAGGCAAGGCGCTCCATTTCGCATCGATGGCGATGGTCCACTATTTGCAGATCGCGGAAGTGGGCATGACATTGGTCGACAAGGGTTAAAGATCGCGGCGATGGTTGATGATGGACTGCCTGGTGGATCAATGGCACTTCATAAAGCTATGATTCAACGATTTGGCACGCTGGAGAACGCTGCAAATAGCGTTTATGGTGCGCAAAACCCCATCGAATTAGTGGCCTCTTTCAGCAGAAGTGTTGCAGAAGCGGCAAAAGAGGGCGATGAAATATCTATCGAAATTCTGCGCTCTGCTGGTCAAGACCTTGCCCTGAATGTGCAAGCTGCCGCTCGGCGCTCCCAGCTAGCAGGAACCACATTTAGCTACTCCACGGCTGGTGGACTATTTGATATTGGGCCACTTCTAGAAAAACCGTTCCACGATTTCATAAGTCAATTTCTTCCTGAGGCGCGATACCAAAGACCTATAGGTGGCGCCATTGCAGGTGCTCAAATTGTGGCCATGAATAAAGCACGGACACTCGAGCAGGTAACCACTTGGGTCGGGGCAAACTAGGCCACGCCAGTTAGGTATACCAATTTCGTAACTGGACTAAAAAGAGGTGAACCCCGGAAGTAGAAATGATTGACTTTGAGAAGGGCATAGTGAAACATTTGGGTCACGAAAAGTTTTGCCGGTTCCAACAAACTACTGCGATTGGGCATAAATGAAAATTAAAAAAGTAAGTTTAGTTTTTGCAATAAGCATGTCCTTAATTATTCCAACATCACTTTTAGTTACATCAGCTGAGGCTGCACCAACAGTAACTCTCTCAATTGAGTCATGGCGTGCAGATGATTCAGTATTTTGGAAAAAGACTTTGATTCCAATGTATGAAAAAGCTAACCCTGGTGTGAAAATTTTATGGACACCAACACCATCAAATGAATATGACTCTGCACTTAGTTTGCGGGTAAAAGGCAAAACTGCCGGCGATGTAATTATGTGTCGTCCATATGGCTTGACTAAGACTCTTATCAAAAATAAGAATTTAACTCCTTTAACTGGGTTACCTGGACTTGAAAATTTCACCACCCAATCAATGCAATCTTGGGCAGATGCTAAATCTGTACCGTTCTGCGTACCTTCAGCTTCAGTAGGTGCTGGTTTCTACTACAACAAGGACATCTTCAAGGAATTGAAACTAACTCCTCCTAAGACTCAAGCTGAATTTATTGCAGTTCTTGAGGCAATTAAGAAAAATGGAAAGTACACACCTCTAGCAGCAGCTGGTGCCTCAGCAGATTCTTGGGCACTAGATCAGATGGGCCTCGAACTAGTCGGTCCCTACTACTGGAAGGGTGATGCTGGTGGAAAAGCACTTGATGATGGCACTAGAAAAGCAACTGATCCAGAGTATGTTGCCGCATTTAAAGCGCTAGCTTCATGGAAGCCATATCTTCCTAAAGCGTTTTCAACTATCAACTACACAGATGCTGAGCAGCTATTTATTCTTGGTCGCGCAGCAATTTTAGTTGAGGGCTCATGGAGCGTTAAAGAAATTGCTCCGCCAGGAAAGAATGTTGGCGTATTCGGCGCTCCAGTAGCTAAAGCCGGCGACAAGCCATACGTTCAAGTTCTTGCAGATCACGGCTTTGGAATTAACTCTGCTAGCCCTAACCAAGCAGCAGCCAAGAAGCTTCTTACCTGGTTTACAACTAAGGAGTTTGCACAGGCATATGCCAATGGCTTACCTGGCTTCTTCCCATTGAGTAAAGACAAAATCTCAATTGATAATCCAATGGCTCAGGCTTGGCTCAACTTGCGCGATGGAGCGATCGTTACAGCTCCAATAGGTATGGATAAAATGAATACCGGAACACCTAACTTCTTCTCAGTCGTTACCAATCTTATGAATGTGATGATGACTACGAATAAGACTCCGGAACAGGCAGCTGCTGATCTGCAGAAGTCGTTTGAATCCTGGTATCCACCTCAGAAAAAGAAGTAAGTAACGAAGGCGCTCAGACCCCAATTGGGTCTGAGCGCCTTCAACTTTCTATTTATTTCTAAATCAATGGGAGAAGTACTTGAGATCTAAATCTTTAATGCGCAAGCGGCATCGGCAACTAATTTTGTTTACTTCTCCAGCCCTTGCCTTTTTTCTGATCTTCGCAGTTTTTCCATTGATAGGAACGATCTACATCAGTTTCTTTCAAGAAAATAAGTTCGTTGGTTTAAAGAACTTTATATTCCTCTTTACGGATGAGAATTTAAGCACCAGACTCTTTCTCGCATTCCTGCATAACTGTGAATTTTTCTTGATCGCCGCTTCGGTTCAACTACCGCTGGCCCTTTGCATGGCAGCCCTTTTGACCTCAGGTCGAGTCCGTCGATTAACTGGCTTTTATCGCACTTTACTATTCATACCATCAACACTTTCGGTGGTAATTGTTGGTTTCATTTGGCGGCTAATTATTAGTCCACTCTGGGGAATAGTTGATTACCCGCTATTGGGTGAAAAAGCGACTGCGCTTCCAACAATTACCTTGATGTCGGTCTGGCAATATCTCGGGATCCCACTGGTTTTTCTTTACAGCGCGTTACTTTCAATTCCTAGCAATATTATCGAAGCTGCTCGAGTTGATGGCGCTTCAGATATGCGAATCCTATTTGGAATTAAAATACCGCTAATTGCCCCTCAAATTGGAATTATTACTATTTTAACTTTTATTTGGACTTTCAATGGCTTTGATATAATTTTCGCCTTAAATGGTGGAATGCCTGGCCCAGATTTCAGCACCGACGTACTTGGTACCCTTTTTTATCGGACTTTCTTTGGTTGGGGAGCCGACCAAGGTAATCAGAATCTTGGTGCTGCAACGGCTACGGTCATATTCTTTATAATTTTGATTGGTACAGCAGCATATTTTGCAACCATTCAACGCCGTTTGAAGGTGAGCCAATTATGACTCAAAAAGAGGGCAGAGTTAAAAATCAATCTAAGAATCTAATAGTTCATTTGTCTTTGCTAATTTTTGTGCTACTTGCAATTGGGCCAATATTAGTAATCGTAATCAATTCATTTAAAACTACTGAAAGCATCTTTAGTGGACCGCTCAAGCTCCCAAATTCTAAGACTTTCAGCTTAGAAGGATTCAAGCGCGCGATCGAAAATGGAAATTTTATTAGAAATTATCTAAATAGCACCATCGTCACTTTACTATCTACCTTATTAACGGTCATTTGCTCCTGTTTGGCAGCGTATGGAATAACTGAATACACCACAAAACTTTCAGCAGCGATTGCTGGATTATTTACCATCGGAATCATGTTGCCAGTTACACTTGGCACCGTTGTAATTTTGAAAATGATGGTGAGATTTCATCTCCTGAACACGCATTTGTCGCTAATTTTAGTTTATGTAGGAATCTCGGTACCGCTCGGGGTCATTTTAATGGTCACCAATTTTCGAACGGTTTCTAATGATCTAAAAGAAGCGGCTCGTATTGATGGCGCCAATGAGTTTAAAACTTTCCGAATAGTTCTTCCGCTGGTGATGCCAGGTGTTGCTGCGGTGGCTGCAATCACTATGCTGCCAGTTTGGAATGACTTGTGGTTCCCACTTATTCT
>Ga0209499_1002501_pt1 | contig 11712 bp, 10 predicted proteins | sample C_130208_EF_Meta_FD_187306 | JGI IMG/M metagenome (GOLD analysis project Ga0209499, IMG submission 187306) | Freshwater microbial communities from Lake Croche, Canada to study carbon cycling - C_130208_EF_MetaG (SPAdes) (version 2) | ecosystem: Environmental > Aquatic > Freshwater > Lake...
GAAACTGATTTAGTAATTGGTTCTTCTACATTAATCAGAATCCCTGTCAACTTAACTCGCGGTGTACATTCTGCTCAATACCTCTGCTATGATCCCTATGCCCCCATCCACTCCCGCTCTGTGGCAAATACTGTTGATGCCCCTGTAACAGCCATTGAAGCATTTTCACATGATATAGACTTAAGTTTTACTACTCTTGCTCAAAAGAGAAGTACCATCTTTATCTATGCTTCTGAAGGTGACATTAACAGTAAGAAAGAATTATCTTTATAAAGGGTTAAATTAAAATAAAATATTAATTTTATTTTATTTTATTTTATTTAATTTCCATAATCAAAGCCTTGAAGACCAACTAAACCTTGAATATTCGATTCGCCAACAATTTCTGTTTGATATTTAATTTTAGTTGTATCAGGTTCTCTCATAAAAATAATATTAGCAACAGATGGTAAAGTACGTTCTAAATTCTTAGTATTAATTGGTAAAGGAGGACCAACAGGTTGTGTAGAAATGTCTCTTAAATAGCCAACTTTTTGATCTACATTAGAAACAATTGTTGGTAAAATTTCACCAACTACATTACAATTTAAATCTTTTATTTGACCTTGGATATCATATGGTAAGTGTCTTGCATATTCAATAAAAACATATCTCATTACAATTATTAAATCTTCTTCTTTTTGATTACAAATTAAAAATTGTTTATTTGTTTTTTTATATACAGTCATTATTAATTGTTTATTTATTAAAGCTATATTTTCTTTTGAAAAGAATTGTGTTTCTAATTCTCCAATATTATATTCGTCAGTTTTTAATTCACGTTTAATTAATAGTTTTCTTAATGCTTGTCCTTTTTTATTATCGGAAAAATAACCTACAGGAAATTCTTCAAAATTATATTTTGGATATTTTGCTCCAGACATTAATATAAATTAGATTATATTTTTTATAATCTAATATATAAATAAAAAAATTTAAGTAAATGAGTATGTTTCTATTATATTTATTTCTTCAGGTAATATCTTTTCAAAATACGAATATAATGTAGATGGAAATACAAGGTCTTCTATTAAAGAATCTTTCTCTTTAGTTCTATTTATTATTTCTTTACTTCTTGTTAATATTTTCTTTTTATTACCTTCTGTTCCTAAATAAATTACCCATTCATATTCATCAAATCTTCTTTGTCTTATCATTAAACTACCATCAACATATGAAGGTTTATTAAATAAACTAAAATTTTCTTTTTCAAATTTTGATAATAATGTTCCTACTTTATTATGTACATATTCTTTAAAATGTAATGGTATTGCATCTATAAAATTAGAATTTACTTGAATCGAATTATGAATATTTGATATAAGTGTTTTAATTGTATCATCTAATTGATTACCATTTTCATGAACGAAACTATTACCAGTATTTTCTAAAATACTTAATAGCTTAGGTTGTAATAAATTATTAAAATTTGTTAAACCTGAATTAATATCTTTATAAATATTTCCATAAATCTTAAATTTCATTAAATCAGTTTTTTTATAATCTTTAATATCTGCGTAATTAGAATCAATTACTAATAAATAACCATAATTTGGTACATAATAATCAATATTATTTATTTTATATACCCAGCAACTCTTTCCAGTACCATCTGTTTGAACATCTTTTATAAATATATTATTTTCTAAACTAAATGTGTCAAAGTAAATATTATTTTTTTGTAGGACAGAACAAGCATATATTAATTGAAATAATATAGAACGCCATACGTTTGGATTATGATAACCTGTAGCAATCATTTTTTGTACAGAACCATATGATTGATATACTTTTGAATTCCATTTTATAATATTTGTATTAGGAGCTTCCGTTAAAACAATTAATAATTTAGAATCATTTACTGTTAAATCAATTTTACTTTCTGGTTTTTTAACTGGTTCAAGTCCCATTTTAGTTTTCAATTCTTCAATTTCACTTTTAATTTCACTTAATCTTTCTCTATCTTCTTCACCAGAACTTCTTGTTGTTTTTCTTTTGATTTCTGCATAATTTTTATTTAATAAACTAATTGGTATTTTATTTGGTAAACCCATTCCGCTTGGCATTATTCCAAAAGCTATATCATCAATTGTTAAAGCATATTTATTAATCTTTTTATTGTTTTCTTTTTGCTCTAGAAATCCTAATTTATCTTTTTCTTTCTTTACCGCATTTAATTTATCAAAACCAATTTTAGATTCAGTGTCAAATACATATAAAAGCATATTGATAAAATTTGGAGATACTTTTTGTTTTATTATTGTATCTACCCATTTATAATATTCAACATCCCTCCATACATCAAAATTATTACAATCTAAACCTTCTACAGTGAAACATTTAGTAGCACCCATAGATAGTTGATATATTCTTATATTTATTGCAATAGATGTTGGTGTTGCTTTAAGACTACGATTTTCACTATTATATCTTATAGGATATGCACTTCTATATAATAAAAAACCGCTAGGCATATTATCGTAAGGATTTTTTTGTAATGAATATGGATTTACATCATATATTTTAATCCAAGATAAAAGAGATTTTTTACTACCTTGAATTGTAAAATCTTCTCCATCGTATTTATCTAATATACTATTTCTAATAAATTTTTTTATTACTTCTCTTTCTTTAGTTGTTAAGAAAGAATAAACTGTTTTTTCACTTGGTAATACATCTTCGTAAATTTTATTTATATATGAATGATTTCCTAGAGGATCACTTAATGAAATATTATAATATTTATTAATCGAAGGTTGCATAGGAACTTGTGAATAGGGGAACATTTTACTAATCATTGAACCATTTGGGTCATATAAAGGTATAAATCCAGGGGGAACATCTGTTGGTGCTTTTTCAAAATCAATATTTTCCATTGTCTTAGTAGATTCAAACTTTTCTTCTGGTATTGTTACCTCTGGTTCCTTCGGTTTATAAGGTGGTTTTGAATCAGGATTATACGCTGGTTTATAAGGTGGTTTTGAATCAGGATTATACGCTGGTTTATAAGGTGGTTTTGAATCAGGATTATACGCTGGTTTATAAGGCGGTTTTGAATCAGGATTATAGGCTGGTTTATAAGGCGGTCTTGAATCAGGATTATAGGCTGGTTTATAAGGCGGTCTTGAATCAGAATCAGAATTTGAATTTGAATCAGGATTATAGGCTGGTTTATAAGGTGGTTTTGAATCAGGATTGTAGGCTGGTTTATAAGGTGGTTTTGAATCAGGATTATAAGCTGGTTTTTTATTAGGATTATAGGCAGGTTTGTCCCAAGGTTTTAATGTTCTGGTATCTGCTTTAGGTGGATTATTTATATTTTCTACTTTTTTAACATCGTGAGGTATAAATGACTCTGGTTCTTTCTTTTCAATCTTTGTAGCATTTATTTCTTCTGCTTTTTTCGTATCATGTGTTATGAAACTTTCTGGTTTATCATCTGGACCATATGGATTTTCAAAGCTTTTATCATTGCCACCTTTCATAGATTTAAAATTATTATCACCTTTCATAGATTTAAAATTATTATCACCTTTCATAGATTTAAAATTATTATCACCTTTCATAGATTTAAAATCAGTATCTGATTTAGTTAAAGATTTATATAATTCAAGTCCTATTTCTTCTTTTTTAATTTTTTGTGTTCTATTAATCTTTGTCTCTTTTTCAGGAAGTACTTTTATTAATCTTTTTAGATAATTATTTTTACCATTAAATTCTTCTACAGAGTCTTCTATAGATTCTTCTACAGATTCTTTAACTTCTTGTTTATTAGTATCTTTAAAACTACTAAAATAACTATCATCTAACATTTTACTTGGAGTTTCAATTATTACATTTTTATTTAAATAAAATTTATTATTTTTCATTCCTCTTAAATTAGGTGGTATAATTTTATCTAGAAATTTTTTTGTTTCTAAATCACAATTTGAAAGTAAATTTTCCGAATTTAAATGAGATGTTTCAATTAGTGAATTTAAAAAAGTATGAATATCAAAATAATCATTTAATTCATCAATATATGGTACATCTGTGTCTCTTTGATTTAATATACCATAATATTTAGGTAATATAGATTTTTCAAAATTACCTATCTTAATTTCAAAATCAATATCTAATAGTTTCCATTTTTTATTACCATATTCATAAACAAATGTTTCTTTATCTTTTTTATTATAAATTAAAATATTCTCAATTGTTAAATTATTATGTCTAAAACCAGGAAATTCTTTTTGAATAACTGCTAATGTATGAATTATTTGAAATAATAAAGATTTATAATTACATTTATTTTTATTTAAATATTCTTTAAGTATTATTGATTTTTGAAAATGTTCCCTAATACGAACTGATAATTTATTACTTATTTCATCAAATTCAATTTTATCATTAAGTTCTTTATAAATTGGTGTCGCTTTTAATATATGTTCTAATTTATTAAAATTAATATCAAAATTTATAATAGGTAACAAAATATGTGTAGTTTTTTTTTGTAAAACTAATTGACTTAATAAATAAGAGAATAATGAATCATTATTAGCAAAATTATTTAAACTTTTTTCATCGTTATAATATGGACCAATTTTAATTGTTACTGGATAACTATCTGATAACCATTTCATATAAATAATTAAATCTTTATTATTTACATCCATTAGAGAAAATTTACCTGTTTCTAATTCTGTCATTATTTTTTCACATTCGGTTTCATCTGTTACTTTAATATCATCAATAGTTATTTTACCTATTTTAATATTATCTATTTCAAAACAATTTGTAAAATTACTATTATAACAAAAATTATAAAGTAAATAAATTTTTTCTTCCATTATATATAATTATATTTTTTTATCCCAATTATGTTAACTTAATTATGTTAACTCTTAATTAACAAAAGATGGTTTACAATTCCAAAATATCTAAATTATATTGATAATCATTCCCTTTAATATAATTAGAAAATAGATAAATTAATCTGATAATATAAGCTTCAAAACATTCTATATGTCTAGTTCCTTGAGATTTTCTCAATTCGAAAATAGATGTAATTTCTATTATATGTGATTTAATATTAATATCTTCAAAATACATTAATAATTTTCTCATTATCTCACTAATTATTTCTTGTGTTGATATATTTGTTATTGACAATTTATAAAATAATTCTCTACATTTTTTAATTACACGATAGGCTTTCTTACTAGTGTAATTATTTTTATTTATTATCATTTCAACTATTTCTAAAATAATATTATCTTTATTATTTATAAACTCACATCCATTATTTTTTAACTCTAATAACCAAATTGCGTTATAAATTTTTTGATTACTGTTTATTAAAATATCTGATAAATTTGGTGTATCTAATATAATATTTTCTGTTTGGCATATTTGTAATAATGTATTTATAATTTGAATATTATTTGGTAAAGGAACTCTGATTTCAATACATCTGGAACGTAATGGTTCTATCATTTTTGATAATTGATCACAAATAAAAATAAATTTACAAGTATCTGCATATTTTTCCATAGTTCTTCTTAGAGATGCTTGTGCTGTATTAGATAAATTATCTATTTTATTAATTATTACAATCTTAAATAAACGCTTATATTTTAATATATTAAGTATTTCTGTTTTTGCATAATTTTGAATAATCTCTTGAATTAAATATTTGTCAAATCCATTTGAATTTGGTTCTATTACTATATGAAATTTAGATTGTTTGATTTTAACTTTTGTTTTCGAATTTCCATAACCATTAATTGTATATTCTATTTCATTAAGTTCAGTATTATTTTTTCCATATATTTTTTCTAATAATTTATTTACTAAAAATTCTTTACCAGAACCACTTTTACCATATACAACTAAATGTTGAAAATTAGCATATCTCCATATACCTCTTTCTAAATTTGAAATTATTTCGGAGAATTCTCCAATTGGTTTTTCTACTATTTTATCAATTCGTGAATAAATTTCATTGTGTGTATCAAAGCTTTCTAAAATTTTATCAATTATTGAAAGATGCCAAATATATTGATTTGAATCTTTATAATATTTATCTACTAAGAACATTAGTAATATAATATTTACTTCTTTATAATAAATATAAAAAAAAATTATAATAAATATAAAAAAAGTTATAATAAATATATGATAGTAAATTTTGATGATTTAGAAGATATAAAATTAGATAAAAATTGTCTTAGAATTATTATAATTGGAGGAATTATAATAGCTGTATCTTATGTATTTATAAATAATTTTATTTTGTAAGAGGAAAAAATTGACTATACAAGTACTTATATAAATGTTGAATATTTTATGACACTTATTAAATACACTCAAGATTATATTGATCTTAAAAAGGTTAACCAAGATTTACTTGGTCAAATTATTACAGTGATAGGTACAATTCGTTCTATTAGAACATCTGCTGATAGAACTTTTATTGATTTTGTTGACGGTTCTACCTCAACACCAACTTCTTTAATGACTGAAGATAAAGATCATATTGCCAAACTAAAAATTTTGTGTAGAGGTGCGTCTCTAGGAGTATCAGGAGAGGTTGTAAAACATCCAGTTAAAGAAGGCTTAATTGAAGTTATTATCAAAACGATTTTTCATATTGGACCAATTGCAGATCCTGTAAAGTATATTCTAAATGCTAAAGGGGCTTCCCTAGAAGTTCTACGCACTCATAAAATTGCACGTCTAAAAAGTATAACTCAATTAGCTGTTCAGAGAGTGAGGTCTGGTTTGTCTACTGCTCTTCATAATTTTTTTGAAACACTTGGTTTTAAACTTCTAAATCCAAACGTCGTTACTACAGCTGATTGTGAAGGTGGTGGCGAGCAATTTACAATCACTACACAAATTAAAAAGGATAAAGAAAAACTTGAAGTTGATTTTTCTAAAGATTTCTTTCTAAAACCAGCTTTCTTAACAGTATCATCGCAACTACAATTAGAAGCATTTGCTCATGCTTTAATGAAGGTGTGGACTTGCAATAAGTCATTTCGTGCAGAAAAGTCAAAAACATCTCGTCATGTTGCTGAATTTGAACATTATGAATGGGAAACAGTTTATGTTGGAGATGGTCTTAAAAAACTTCTTGACTTAAACGAACATATTACTCAATATTGTATTCAATATGTTTTAGATTTTCATAAGGATGACCTTACAGTACTTGATAGTAAATTTATTTCATTAGGACTGATTAAGAGACTACAAGAACATATTTCTAAACCTTATATAAGAATAACTTATGATGAAGCACTTGCGATTCTAACAGAAAAGAAAGCAGAAATTTCTGTAGATATTCCTAAATGGGGTGATGATTTGGGTTCAATTTGTGAAATGTTTATTGCAGAAAAAGTATTTGCACATCCAGTTCTTGTTTATAACTATCCTAAAAATCTAAAATCATTTTATATGAAGCAAAATGATGATGGACGAACTGTTCAATCTTGTGACCTGCTTTTTCCTGGATTGGGTGAAGTAATTGGTTCTTCAGTAAGAGAAAATATGCTTGATAAACTATTGTCAGTTGTGTCAGAACGAAAAATGGATATATCATCATTACAGTGGTATATTGATTTGCGTAAAGATGGTTCATTGCCTACATTTGGAGCGGGTCTTGGATTTGATAGACTTGTACGTATTTGTACTGGAATGGAAAATATTCGTGATGTAATTCCAATTCCTGTTGCATATGAAGAATGTGAATACTAAAAAATTGATGTAAAATCAATTAATCTATATTTCTTTTAATATTTATAATGGGTAATATATGTAATTTACAAAATAATAAAAAAGAAGCTGTTAAAGTTTTAGAACCAATTGTTGAACCAGTAGTAGAACCAATTTTAGTAGAACCAGTTTTAGAACCAATTATTGAACCAGTAGTAGAACCAGTAGTAGAACCAGTTGTTGAACCAGTTGTTGAACCAGTTGTTGAACTAATTGTAGAACCAATTGTAGAACCAGTTGTAGAACCAGTTGTAGAACCAATTGTAGAACCAATTGTAGAACCAGTTGTAGAACCAGTTGTTGAAATAATAAATAATCCTACAATACCTTCAGACGAAGAATTTGTAAATTATTTAAGTAGCTTATGGAGTAATGATAAAGATAATAATAGAATTTTAAATAATTTACCTTATGTGGATGAAATTAGTGATGAAAATTTAAAGATTTTTCAAGATAAAGTGGAGACAAATTTTGAAAAATTAAATATTATAGCCAATTTTAATTATTTAAATCAATTAGAAAAAGAAGTAAGATTAAATAAAAATGATATTACAATAGATGATTTAAAATTTACTTATTTAGCATTAAAAGATTTAGAATCAAATAATGAAATTAATAATGTTTTAATGGCAAAAATAAATAAAGTTCGTATTTGTCCTGTTATTAAAGATATTATGATTAATAAATTAAATATTAAAAATTATAGATTTCTCCAGTTACATTCTAAAACTCTAAAACTAATAGATCGATTATGGTGTTTAAAAGTTGCAGATATAGTTAGATTATTAGATACTAATATATTTAAATCATCTTTATTAAGAGAAATGAATTCTTCTGTAGTTATAACTGCTTCAGCAAATACTACATCTAGAGAAAATGTAGTATTAATTGATATTGAAAAAGCTTTTGATTCGTGTGATTTTGATGTAGTTGAAACATTATTATATAGAAATTTATGTAGGCGAACGGAAGAACCAATTGCTAAAAAATTAACTTCTGAATATATGTATTTGATAAGACAAAGAACAATTTATTTCAATGATAAAGTTATTAATTATAAAAGAGGAATCCCAACTGGATTACCATCTTCTAATATTATTTTCAGTTTAATTATGGATGAGATTATTCATGAGTGGTTAACTAATAATAATGAACTATTTAAAATTGATAAAGATTTTATTATAAATATATTTGTGGATGATATTTATATGAAAATTATTAATTTTTCTATTAAAGATATATTAGTGAAAACATTAGTTGATATTTTTAGTAAATATAAATTTAATGTTAATTTTGAAAAATGTAAAGCAGATGAAAATCTAAAAATAGAATTTTTTACAAATCTTGAAGAAACTGATTATTATTTGGGTATCCCTTTTACAAGAGATTTTAAAAAATATACTGAATTAATTCTAAAAAAATATAATTGTTTAAATAACACACAATGTACATATAAACAATTATATGATAAAATTAAAAATGAAAATCCTGATAAAAAATTAATATATGGATATTTTAATTATAAATTGAAACCACTTATGTTAGAAGATGATTTAATTACATTTATGGAGAAAAAAATATTAGTTGAAGTACAAACTACTACTAACGTACAGTCTGTTGAAGCACTACATGTTGTTATTTATATAAAACCAATTGAAGAGCAGTCAAATGAGGTACAACAAATAGAGATTGATGATAAATAGTTTACTTTAAAAAATTGATTATTACATTCATTAAAATTATATTCTACTGAATTAATTATTAATGTATGTTTTTTATTCCAGATGCAGACTACTTCAAGGATTTTAATATGATGTTGAATGATAACATTATTGATTGTTTTCTTGATGGTTCTTCAAATATAATAGAATCAAATCTGAAAGATATAAATATTAAATATACAGAAATTGTACCGATTGAAAAACAAGAAAAATTGAATAAAAATAAAATTCTAGATTATAATTTAAATTATAATGGATCTTACATTATTAGAAATGTTAAATCAAATAAAATCAACAGAAATTGTAAAAATACAAGAGATAACCCTGTCACACAAATTAATGATGATATTAGGCCTGCTAGATTCAAAAGAAACAATTTATCTAAACAAAAATAATTTAGAAGTATATAAAGTAAAAAATGTTTCTGATAAATGTTTTAAATGTAATAAACCTCCAAAATATTTAAATAATGATTCTAAACAATTATTTTGTTGGATACATAGTATAGAATAAAAAAATTTGAAATATAATCGTTTTCATTATTAATTTATAATTATCAATGAAAACTATAGAAACACTTAAAGAAATATATCCCAAAATTAATTCGTTACTTGGTGAAATAGATGCAGTAATAAAAGAAGATTCCAAAAAAGTAAAGAAGGAATACAATAATAATATAACAGAAACTAAAATAACTCTTTTAAAGGAAATATGTGCAGGTGAAGAATTAAATTTTGATAAACTTAAAATGAAATATCTAACTGAAAAAGAAAGAAAAAATGTATTAGATACATCTGAAATAAAAGAAGTAATTAATGAAGTATTATTAGATACAATAACTATAAATAATAAAAATTATTTTTATGAAAATAAAGAAAAAGGTATAATTTTTGATACAAAATCTAAACCTGTTGGCTTTTTTAAGAATGGAGTACATGTATTAACTTAAAAATTATAATGAATTAATAATTTCTACTAATCTTAATATTGACTTCTTGTTCCATAAGACATATTTTTTATTAAATTGTGATACATTTTTTTCATTATATTTTTTATTTATAAATGTATCACAAAATAACTTTAAATCTGTATAACCTCCTAATAATAAAGAATCATTTGTTTTAGTTTTCTTCAAATAAATTTGAGGGAAAGTATTAATTTCGGAAGTAACATATTTATTTTTTTCATTTTGTTTAATATATATATATTTATATTTAATTTTATAATTATTTAGTAAGTCTTTTGTGGCTTCGCAATAAGGACAACCTTCTAATAATACAACGAACATGTAATACATTAAATTACTCTATATTTTAATTATTGTTTTAGAGAATAATATCTAATCTCAATAATAATGCCAGGAGGTTTAATCCAATTATTAACAATAGGTTTACAAGATGCCCCTCTTGTTTTAAATCCAGAAATAACTTTCTTTAAAACAATATATAGGAAACACACTAATTTTTCAATCGAGCAAATCATTAAAAATATAGGTACTAAAAAATTCAATACATTTCACCAATTTAAAATTAATACTGTCTCTGATTTATTAGCAGGTGTACATTTTATAATTGATATTCCTTATTTTGATGTTGTTAAAACATATACAAATACTAAAGCTGTAACAAAGCCTTTTGTAATTAATGAATTAAGTGTCAATTATGATAATGTAAAAACTTATTTATTTTTTGAATCAACATCATCACATTATTATTTAATACCACAAACTTTCTTTAATTTATCAGCAAATGATGAATATTATAATAAAGTATTTGGTTCAGATTTAGAAAATAATTTATTAAAGGGATTAAATTTATTAACAACACAAAATTATGGTATTATTGTTGATATATTTCAATTAAAAGATTCAAGTCTAAATCAAGTTTTACCAATATTAAGATTAAATTTTAGTCAATGGGCAGAATTTTGGTTAAGATTTTTGGATTCTAAAAAATCTAGTTATGATTTTAATTATTTTACAAATATAGTTTCTCAATTAGCTATTGTTAAATATTTGCGTAATAAATTAGAATTAATAATATATGATGGTTTTGTAAATTATAATATATTTAATGAAAATAGTAAATATTTGAATTTTAAAAATGAAGTAATAAATTATATTATTTACGATGTAAACACAAGTTCAAATCCAATTTATGATACAGACTTTGCTAAAAACTATGCAATTACGAATAAT
>Ga0209499_1002504_pt1 | contig 11710 bp, 9 predicted proteins | sample C_130208_EF_Meta_FD_187306 | JGI IMG/M metagenome (GOLD analysis project Ga0209499, IMG submission 187306) | Freshwater microbial communities from Lake Croche, Canada to study carbon cycling - C_130208_EF_MetaG (SPAdes) (version 2) | ecosystem: Environmental > Aquatic > Freshwater > Lake | place...
GGTGATTTGCAGGACGCAGAATCGATGAAGGCGGCGCTGGACCTGTTTGGGTCGCTTGGCGTGACCAGCTTAGATTGCCGCCAAGATGGCGCGAAGCTGGACCCCAAGGCGGGCCGGACCTCATATCTGTTCAACTCGGCGATCGCTGGGATCGATGAGGCCGACCATATCGTCCTGATTGGCGTCAATCCGCGTCACGCGGCCCCCGTGCTCAATGCCCGCATTCGCCGGGCCGTGATGCAGGGCACCTGCAAGGTCAGCGTCATCGGCGAACAGGCCGACCTGACCTATGGTTACGACTATCTGGGCGCTGGTCCTGAGACCCTGACCCGCTTTGCCGCCAAGCCTCCAAAGGGCGCGGCCAAGCCGATGCTGATCGTTGGCGCTGAGACCGTGGCCCGGGCCGATGGCGCGGCCGTGCTGGCGCTAGTGGCCAAGGCGGCCAAGGCGATGGGCGCCGTCAAGGACGGTTGGAACGGCTTTAACATCCTGCACACCGCCGCCAGTCGCGTTGGCGGTCTGGATATGGGTTTTGTCCCGGGCGAGGGCGGTTTGACCGCCGCTCAGATGGTGCAAAAGGGTGCGCTCGACGTGCTGGTCCTGATGGGCGCAGACGAGATCGACCTGTCCGCCTCCGACGCCTTTGTCATCTATATGGGCACTCACGGGGATGCAGGCGCACACCGCGCCGACGTTATCTTACCGGCGGCCGCCTATAGCGAGAAGGCCGGTCTCTATGTGAACACCGAAGGACGGGTCCAGATGGCCTCGCGCGCCGTGTTCCCCAAGGGCGACGCCAAGGAAGATTGGGCCATTCTGCGCGCTCTGTCCGAGCGTCTGGGCAAGACCTTGCCCTATGACAGCCTGAACCAATTGCGTGCTCGGCTGTTCTCGGACCATCCGACCTTTGGTCAGATCGATTATGTTGCGACGGGCGCTGCCCTTGATCTGGCGATGGTCGGTACGGCGGGCGATCTCAGCGATGCGGCCTTTGCCGGACCGGCCTATGACTTCTACCTCACCAACCCCATTGCGCGGGCGAGTGTGACCATGGCCGAGTGCTCTGCCACCGCCATGGCCGCGCGCGTCAAGCCCGTAGCGGCGGAGTAGACCTGATGACCTCTACCGCTTTGGAATTCTGGACCACGCCGCTCGGTTGGACCTTGATCACTGTCGGACAGATCTTGCTGGTCGTGATCGGTGTTTTGCTGTCACTGGCCTTCTTGCTGCTGGCGGACCGTAAGATTTGGGCTGGCGTTCAGATGCGCAAGGGGCCGAATGTCGTCGGTCCGTTCGGCCTGTTCCAATCCTTTGCGGACTTCTTCAAGTTCGTTCTGAAGGAAATCGTTATTCCGTCTGGGGCCGACAAGGTGGTGTTCATCGCCGCGCCCCTCATCAGCTTCATTCTCGCCTTCGGGGCTTGGGCGGTCATTCCGTTCGCGCCGGGCTGGGTGGTGTCGAACATCAATGTCGGCGTGCTGTACCTGTTCGCGATCTCGTCGCTGGGCGTCTATGGCATCATTATGGGCGGTTGGGCTTCCAACTCGAAATATCCGTTCTTGGGCAGCCTGCGGTCGGCTGCGCAGATGGTGTCGTATGAGGTGTCACTGGGCTTCATTATCATCACGGTCATCCTGCTGACCGGATCGATGAACCTTCAGACCATTGTTGAGCATCAGGCAGGCGGCTTCTGGAACTGGCATGCCTTTGCCCTGCCAACCATAATCGTCATGTTCCCGATGATGGTGATCTTCTTTATCTCGGCCCTAGCTGAAACCAACCGTCCGCCCTTCGACCTTCCCGAGGCGGAGTCGGAGCTGGTGGCGGGCTATCAGGTTGAATATTCCTCGACACCCTATCTGTTGTTCATGATCGGTGAATATTCCAACATCGTGTTGATGTGCGCCATGATCTCGCTGCTGTTTTTTGGCGGCTGGCAAGCGCCGTTCCCAACGCCGTTCTTGGCGTCATGGTCACCCACGGCGGCAAGCCTGTTCGGGTTCCTGTGGTTCGCGATTAAGATCGTCTTTTGGTTCTTCATGTTCGCGATGGCGAAGGCCATCGTCCCTCGCTATCGCTATGACCAACTGATGCGTCTGGGCTGGAAGGTGTTCCTGCCGGTCTCTTTGGTCGCCGTGATGCTTATCGCCGCTTGGCGCGTTTTTGGCCCGCAGGCTTAGGAGACAGATCGATGTCATTTTCTGCCCGCGTCACCCAGGCCGTTAAAGGCGCTGCCCTCATGGACTTTGTGGGCGCCTTCGGGTTGGCCATGAAATATATGATGCGCCCCAAGGCGACTGTGCTCTATCCCAATGAGCGTGGGCCTCAGTCGTCGCGTTTCCGGGGCGAGCATGCCCTGCGCCGCTATCCTAATGGCGAAGAGCGCTGCATTGCCTGCAAGCTGTGCGAGGCGATCTGTCCGGCTCAGGCCATCACCATCGAGGCCGAACCGCGCGCCGACGGCTCGCGCCGCACGACCCGCTACGACATTGATATGGTCAAGTGCATCTATTGCGGCCTGTGCCAAGAGGCCTGCCCCGTGGATGCCATCGTCGAGGGACCGAACACCGAGTTCGCCACCGAGACCCGCGAAGAACTCTACTATGACAAAGAAAGGCTGCTCGACAACGGCGACCGTTGGGAGCGGCAGATTGCTAAGAATATGGAGCTAGACGCCCCCTATCGCTAAGGGACGCTGGTTTTGGACCGGTGATACGGCTTTGCCGGATCACTATTGTGACGGACTCATCCCGCTCGAGTGCCTCGAGCACAGGCGGGTAACAGGGGGGCTTTAGACCCAGCATGGACTTGCAGGCGATCGCCTTCTATCTGCTGGCGGCAGTGACCGTCATATCGGGCCTTCTCGTCATCACGGCGCGGAACCCGGTGCACTCGGTGCTGTTCCTGATCATGGCCTTCTTCACGGCAGCGGTTCTGTTCGTGATGTTGGGGGCAGAGTTTCTCGCCATGCTGCTGATCGTCGTCTATGTCGGCGCGGTGGCGGTGCTGTTCCTGTTCGTGGTCATGATGCTGGATGTCGACTTTACCCAGCTTCGCGAGGGTTTTGCGCGCTACCTGCCCATTGGTATGGTGGTCGGGGGCGTGCTCTCGGTCGAGATGGTGATGGTGGCCATCACGGTCGCCTCTAACGGGGCCGCCGGTAAGAATGCTGGCCCCGCCGCACCGGTCGCGGACCTGCCCAATGCTGAGGCGATCGGGCGGGTGCTCTATACAGATTACATTTACTTCTTCCAGGCAGCGGGCCTTGTCCTGCTGGTGGCGATGATCGGGGCCATCGTCCTGACCTTGCGCCACCGTCCGGGTGTCCGGCGCCAGAACATCGGTGATCAGGTTGCCCGCACCCCTGCGAGCGGTATGAAAATCGTCCAGATTCAGAGCGGCGAGGGGCTTTCCGAATGACCATTGGCTTGACCCACTATCTGGCGGTTGCCGCCATCCTGTTCACCATCGGGGTGCTTGGCATCTTCGTGAACCGTAAGAATGTCATCGTCATACTGATGTCGATCGAGCTGATCTTGCTGGCGGTCAATATCAATCTGGTGGCCTTTTCGGTCTATCTGCACGACGTGGTCGGTCAGATCTTCGCCATGTTCGTGCTGACCGTGGCGGCGGCTGAAGCCGCGGTCGGTCTGGCCATCCTTGTCACTTTCTTCCGGAATCGCGGCGATATTGCCGTCGATGACGCCAGCATGATGAAGGGCTGAGATCGTGGAACCTATCGTCACGACCCTCGTCTTCGCGCCGCTGGTCGGTGCCTTGATCGCCGGTCTGTTTGGCCGCCGTATCGGAGACCTCGCCTCGCAAAGCGTGACCACGGGTCTGCTCTTGCTGACCTGCGGCCTGTCTTGGATGACTTTTTATCAGGTGATCTGGGGCGCTTGGGCTGGTCACGCGACCTTTACCCTAGCCCCGTTCATCCAGATCGGACATTTCATCTCCAACTGGTCGATCCGCATCGATACGATGTCAGCTGTGATGCTGGTGGTGGTCAGTTCGGTGTCGGCCCTGGTGCACATCTATAGCTGGGGCTACATGGCCGAGGACCCTTCGCGGCCCCGGTTCTTCGCCTATCTGTCGCTCTTCACCTTCGCCATGCTGATGCTGGTGACCGCCGCCGACTTCATGCAGCTGTTCTTCGGCTGGGAAGGGGTGGGTCTGGCCTCCTATCTGCTGATCGGCTTCTGGTTCAAGAAGCCCTCTGCCAGCGCCGCCGCCATCAAGGCCTTCGTCGTCAACCGCGTTGGTGACTTCGGTTTCGCGCTGGGCATCATGACCGTTTTTTGGATGTTCGGAACGATCCAGTTCGCCGAGCTGTTCCCCCTGATCGCTGCCAAGGCCGGGACCCAGTGGACCTTTATCGGCCAGAGCTGGAGCGCCATCGATCTGGCCTGCGGATTGCTGTTCATCGGGGCCATGGGCAAGTCGGCACAGTTCTTCCTGCACACTTGGCTGCCGGACGCGATGGAAGGTCCGACGCCTGTTTCTGCCCTGATCCACGCCGCGACCATGGTCACCGCAGGCGTCTATATGGTCTGCCTGCTGTCACCGATGTTTGAATATGCGCCGGTGACCAAGCAGATCGTCACACTGATCGGGGCCATCACCGCTCTGTTCGCCGCGACCGTCGGTCTGGCCCAGAACGACATCAAGCGCGTCATCGCCTATTCGACCTGTTCGCAGCTTGGCTATATGTTCTTTGCCGCTGGTGTCGGTGCCTATCAGGCCGCCATGTTCCACCTGTTCACCCACGCCTTCTTTAAGGCTCTTCTGTTCCTCGGTGCCGGTTCGGTGATCCATGGGATGCATCACGAGCAGGACATGCGCAAGATGGGCGGCCTTTGGAAGTATCTGCCCGTGACCTATGCGGTCATGGTCATCGGTACCTTGGCCATCACTGGCTTTGGCATTCCAGGCGTCGAGCTGGGCTTTGCTGGCTTCTATTCCAAGGACGCGATCATTGAGTCCGCTTGGGCTGCGAGCGGCAAGAACGGCATTGCCTCCTTCGCCTTTGTGGTTGGCCTTTTGGCCGCCGGTCTAACGGCTTTCTATTCGTGGCGTCTGGCCTTCATGACCTTCCATGGCACAGCCAAGTGGGACAGCGCCCACGCTGATGCCCATGGGCATGACGATCATGCGCACGATGCTAGCCATGGTCACGATGATCATGCCCATGACGATCACGGACATGCCCACACGCCGCATGAGAGCCCGTTGGTCATGCTCGTGCCCCTGTTGGCCCTCGCGGTCGGCGCGATTGGCGCAGGCTATGCCTTTGTCGAGAACTTCGTTGGCGAACACCGCAATGAATTTTGGCGCGGCGCGATCTTTAACGCTCCGACTAACCACGTGCTGGAACATGCCCACCATGCGCCAGAGTGGGTCGTGATGGCTCCGCTGGTGGTGTCCATGACCGGTCTGGCCGTGGCCATCTATGTCTATCTGATGAATGAGGGCATGGGCCTGCGGGTCGCCTCGCGCGGCGGGCCTCTGCACACCTTCTTCTACAACAAATGGTTCTTTGATGAGCTTTACGAAGCCACCTTCGTGCGCGCCACCCGGTTCCTGGGCGATGTGTTCTGGAAGATCGGCGACCAAAAGATCATTGACGGCTTCGGTCCCGATGGGGTTGCAGCGGTGTCGGCTTCGGTCGGTCGCCGTTTCAGCAAGGCCCAGAGTGGATATGTTTATCACTATGCCTTCGTGATGTTGCTTGGGGTGGCGGGGCTCTTGTCCTACGCGCTCTGGGCTTGGGCGCACTGAGGGGAAATCAGGACATGACCGGCATCCTCAGCCTCATCACCTTTGCCCCCATGATCGGGGTCGCCGCCATCTTGGCCTTGCGCGCTATGTCCGCAGGTCAGGACACTGCCATCGTGGCCCACCGTGCCAAGATCGTGGCTCTGGTCACCAGTCTGGTGACCTTGGCCCTCTCGGTCTTCCTCGTGTCAAAGTTCGACGCCAAGGATACGGGTTTCCAGTTTGTGGAGACCGTCACCTGGTTCTCCGGGGCGACCTATCGGATGGGCGTGGACGGGATTTCGATCCTGTTCGTGCTCTTGACCGCATTCCTCCTGCCGATCTGTATCTTGGCAAGCTGGGAGTCGGTGACCGACCGGGTCTTGGAATATCTGGCGGCCTTCCTGCTCCTAGAGACCCTCGTTATCGGCGTGTTCTGCGCGCTGGATCTGGTGCTGTTCTACCTCTTCTTTGAGGGGGGACTGGTGCCCATGTTCCTGATCATCGGTATCTGGGGCGGCAAGAACCGGGTCTATGCGGCCTATAAGTTCTTCCTCTACACGCTTCTGGGTTCGGTCCTGATGCTGGCCGCGATCTTGGCCATGGCCTCGATTGCCAAGACGACCTCGATACCGGATCTGATGGTGTTCAAGTTCGATCCTCAGGTTCAGATCCTGCTGTGGCTAGCCTTCTTTGCCTCCTTCGCCGTTAAGATGCCGATGTGGCCGGTCCATACCTGGTTGCCTGACGCCCACGTCGAAGCGCCAACGGCGGGTTCGGTTATTCTGGCGGGTATCTTGTTGAAGATGGGTGGCTACGGCTTCCTGCGCTTCCTCTTGCCCATGTTCCCGCAGGCCTCGGTCTATTTTACGCCGCTGGTCTTTGCGATGTCGGTGATTGCAATCATCTACACCTCGCTGGTCGCGTTCCGACAGGTCGATATTAAGAAGTTGATCGCCTATTCGTCGGTGGCGCACATGGGCTTTGTGACCATGGGTATCTTCTCGGGCAATGCCCAAGGGGTGCAGGGCGCGATCTTCCAGATGCTCAGCCACGGCGTCATTGCGGGCGCGCTGTTCCTCTGCGTGGGCGTGGTCTATGACCGCATGCACACCCGCGAGATCGCCTTCTACGGCGGCCTTGCCAACCGTATGCCTTGGTATGCAGCGGTGTTCTTGCTGTTCACCATGGGCAATGTCGGCCTGCCGGGCACTTCGGGCTTTGTCGGCGAGATACTGACCATGACCGGCGTTTATCATGTCTCGACCTGGACGGCGCTTGCGGCCACCACGGGGGTGATCCTGTCGGCGGTCTATGCCTTGAGCCTCTATCGGCGGGTGATGTTCGGAGAGCTGGTCAATCCCAAGCTCGCCGCCATTCAAGACCTGACGGTGCGTGAAGTCGTGATCTTCGCGCCGCTGATTGCCTCGACCCTGATCTTGGGCGTTCGCCCCGGTTTGATTTTCAACCTCACTGCCGCGTCCGTCGACCATCTGGTTGGCGCTTACAAAGCCGCCGTTGGCGGGTGAGGGGAGCTTGACCATGACTTTTCAAGACGCACTGCAACTTGCCCGGCCGGAAGTCTTCCTCGCCGCCTCGACCCTGGTCCTGCTTGTCTGGGGCGCCTTCCGGGGTGACAAGGCGATGGGCGAGGTCTCCATCGGCGCCAGTCTGGCTCTCTTCGCAGCGGCAGGCCTTGCAGCGATCAGCCCTGAAGGCACGGCCTTTGCGGGTGGTTTTATCGCTGATGGTGCATCGTCCTTTGGCAAGGTGGCGATCTATCTGATTAGCCCAGTGGCCATCTATCTGGGGGATCGCTGGCTGGTTCGGGTGGGCAATGGCCGGTTCGAATATCCGATCCTGATCCTTCTGGCCGCGCTCGGCATGGGCATGATGGTGTCCGCCGGTGACCTGATCTCGCTCTATATTGGTGTCGAGCTTCAATCCTTGGCGCTCTATGTTCTGGCAGCCTTTCGCCGTGATGATGCCAAGGCGTCGGAAGCCGGTTTGAAATATTTCGTGCTCGGTGCCCTGTCGTCTGGGCTGCTGCTGTATGGCGCGTCGCTGATCTATGGCTTTGCCGGATCGACCCATTTCGACCTGATCGCCAAGTCGATTGAGGGCGGCGCGACGGGCACGGGCGTTCTGTTTGGCCTCGTGTTCCTGATCTGCGGTCTGGCCTTTAAGGTCTCGGCGGCTCCGTTCCATATGTGGACGCCAGATGTCTATGAGGGCGCTCCGACCCCCGTCGTCGGCTTCTTCGCCGCCGCGCCAAAGCTAGCGGCCATGCTGCTGTTGGCGCGGGTCCTGTCGCAGGGCTTTGGCACGGCACTGGAGCAATGGCGTCAGATCATCGTCGTTGCCGCCTTCCTGTCGGTGGCTGTGGGTGCCTTTGGCGGTCTGGCCCAGAGCAACATCAAGCGTCTGCTCGCCTACTCCTCCATCGCCAATATTGGCTATGCCCTGATCGGCCTGTCGGCAGGCTCTGCTGAGGGGATGGAAGCGGTTTTGGTGTTCATGGTCCTCTACATGATCGATGTCACCGGCTTCTTTGCCTGTATCGGTGCCCTGTCGCGTGACGGCAAGCCGATGGAACAACTCAGCGACTTTGCCGGTCTGGCCAGGGTTCGTCCCGGAATGGCGCTCGCGCTGACGGCTCTGTCCTTCTCGGTCATGGGCCTACCGCCCTTCAGCGGGTTCTGGGCCAAGATGTTCGTGTTCAAAGCGGCCATTGCCTCTGGCCAATGGGCCTTGGCAGCCGTGCTGTTGCTCGGCAGTGTGGTCGCAGCCTTCTATTATCTGCGCCTGATCAAGACCATGTGGTTCGATACCGCGCCGGGTCAGACAGACAAGGAGCCCTTGGACGCCAAGGGTGTGGCGCTGGCCTCGGCCCTGTTCTGCTTCCCGGTTGTTCTGCCGGCCTTGGCGGTTCTGGAGCCCTTGGCCAAGACGGCAGCTTTGGCCTTCGGGCTGAAATAGGCTTGAACAGGTGATGGCCTTGGACCGCCCGCCGGTCCTTATCTTGGATGAGACGCCCTCAACCAATGCCGAGGCCCGGATGAGGGCTGAGGCAGGGGATGCTGGTCCGCTTTGGATCATGGCCCGCCGTCAGACCGCAGGGCGCGGTCGGCGGGGCAGGGCGTGGGAAACGGGCGCAGGCAATCTGGCCGCCACCCTGCTTTGCATCACCGCCAAACCTCCAGCGGAGGCCGCGCAGATCTCGTTCATTGCCGCTCTGGCGGTCGCGGAATTGGCCGATAGCGCTATGGCTCAGCCCTTGGCCCAGCTCAAATGGCCCAATGATGTGCTGGTTCAGGGTCGCAAGATCAGCGGCATCTTGGTGGAGTCCGGCCTTCGTCCGGATGGTGCCCTGTGGCTCGCAGTTGGGATCGGTATCAATCTTCAGACCCCGCCTGATGCGGCCGAACGGCCTGCGGCCGCCATTGCCGATTTCGAGGGCGCACAGGTCTTGAGCCAAGATGAAGCCTTGGCGCGGCTTAGTGTGCGCATGGCCGACTGGACGGCGCTGTGGGACCGCGAGGGTTTTGCGCCCATTGCTACGGCTTGGACGGCGCGTGCCTATGGTTTAGGTGCGGCCTGCACGGCTCGTCTAGGTCATGAAACGGTTGAAGGCACAGCGGAAGGTCTTGACCCAGACGGGTCCTTACGCCTTCGTCTCGTCGACAATAGCGTTCGCCGGATCTCGGCGGGCGACGTCTTCTTCGGAGAGGTCTGATGCTGCTAGCCATTGAGCAAGGCAACACCAACACCCTGTTTGCGATTCACGATGGCAATGAGTGGACTGCCCAATGGCGTTCATCAACCGAGTCGTCGCGTACAGCCGATGAATATGCCGTGTGGTTGATGCAGTTGGTGCATTTGCAGGGTCTGACGCTGGACAGCTTCAAGGCCTGCATTATCTCCAGTGTTGTGCCCCAATCGATCTTCAATCTTCGCAATCTCAGCCGCCGCTATCTCAAGGTCGAGCCCTTGGTGATTGGCGACAATGCTGAGTTGGGTATCGAGGTGCGCATCGAAAAGCCGTCAGAGGCCGGAGCCGACCGACTGGTCAATGCGGTTGGCGGTTATATGAGCTATGGCGGACCGCTAATCATCATCGATTCCGGCACTGCGACCACCTTCGATGTGGTAGGAACTGACGGAGCCTTTGAGGGCGGGGTTATCGCTCCGGGCGTCAACCTGTCTATGCAGGCCCTGCATACGGCCGCAGCCAAGCTGCCGCGCGTGGCGATTCAGCGGCCAGACCGGATCATTGGTAAGGACACGGTCGGCGCCATGCAGGCCGGTGTGTTCTGGGGCTATATCGGGCTGATCGAGGGATTGATCAGTCGGATCAAGGAAGAATATGGCCAACCCATGAAGGTGGTCGCGACTGGAGGCGTCGTCTCGCTGTTTGAAGGCGCGACCGATGCTATCGATATTTTTGATGGAGATCTTACGATCCGCGGCATGCTTGAAATTTACCGACGCAACACCCTGATAAGTGCTGCATGAAAAAGACATCCGAAGATGAACTCGTTTTCCTGCCGTTAGGTGGGTCGAACGAAATCGGTATGAACTTCAACCTCTATGGTTACGGCCCGCCCCATGCGCGCAAGTGGATCGTGGTCGATGTCGGGGTGACCTTTGGGGATCAGACCACGCCGGGTGTGGAGATCATCCTGCCCGACCCGTCCTATATTGAAGACTATGCCGACGACATTATCGCCATCGTCCTGACCCACGCCCACGAGGACCATATCGGGGCCATGGGCTGGCTCTGGCCGCGTCTGCGGGCACCGATCTATGCCACGCCCTTTACCGCCTTCTTGCTGCGCGAAAAGATGCGTGATGCGGGCTGTTTGAAGGACGCCGATATTACCGAAGTGCCGATGGGCGGCTCGATTGATTTGGGCCCGTTCCAAGTGACCTTGGTGACCCTGACCCACTCGATCCCTGAACCCAATGGTCTGGCGATCCGCACGCCCTTGGGCACAATATTGCACACGGGTGACTGGAAGATCGATCCCGATCCTATTCTAGGCGAAACCACGGATATTGACGCCTTGACCGCGCTCGGAGACGAGGGCGTTCTGGCCATGGTCTGCGACAGTACCAACGTCTTTGTCGATGGCCATGCTGGGTCTGAGGCTGAGGTCCGTGTGGCCATGACCAGCCTGATCAAGGGGCTCAGGGGCAAGGTGGCCGTGGCCTGTTTTGCGTCCAACGTGGCGCGGATGCATACGGTGATCAAGGCGGCTCAGATGGCCGACCGCCGGGTCTGTCTGGTTGGGCGCTCGATGCACCGGATGGCGGCTGCGGCCAAGTCGGTGGGCATGTTCAACGATATCGCGCCCTTCGTGTCTGATGCAGAGGCTGGGTTCTTCCCCGAGGATAAGATCCTCTATCTCTGCACCGGCAGTCAGGGCGAGGCGAGGGCGGCCCTGTTCCGTATCGCCGATGGCACGCACCAGCATGTCAGCTTTGGTCCCGGCGACCACTGTATCTTCTCGTCGCGGGTCATTCCGGGCAATGAGATACCGATCCGCAACCTGCAGAACAAGCTCTCTGGCGCAGGCGTGCGGCTCTACACTGAGCGCGACCATCCGGGCATCCACGTCTCTGGCCACCCGTGCCGCGATGAGTTGAAACAGATGTATCAGTGGGCCCGTCCGCAGATCGCGGTTCCGACCCATGGCGAGCGCCGTCACCTGCTCGAGCATCTGGCCTTCGCTAAGGATCTTCAGGTCCCGCAAGGGGTTGCGCCGCGCAATGGCGACATGGTCCGGCTCGCGCCTGGCCGCGCTGAAATTATCGATGAGGTGCCTGCTGGGCGGCTCTATGTCGATGGCGGTATTGTGACGGTCGAGAACGGCGATGCCTTGCGAGAGCGACGTCATGCCGCCTTTAACGGCGTGATCAACGTCTCTATTGCCTTGAGCGATAAGGGTAA
>Ga0209499_1002506_pt1 | contig 11708 bp, 8 predicted proteins | sample C_130208_EF_Meta_FD_187306 | JGI IMG/M metagenome (GOLD analysis project Ga0209499, IMG submission 187306) | Freshwater microbial communities from Lake Croche, Canada to study carbon cycling - C_130208_EF_MetaG (SPAdes) (version 2) | ecosystem: Environmental > Aquatic > Freshwater > Lake | place...
AGCAAGCGGGTGGGCTACGTTGGGTACTCAGTAGTGTGACGCATGCCTGTTGGCTGGTGGCTAGCCTGACAATGCTGGTGGTGTTGTCTTTTACGCTGTCGATCCGACACTTTAGTTTTGCTTGGGAGACAACGCTGTTATCGGCAGACAGCTTTATCGCCTTCACGCAGATTTTTGGGGCCGTGCCGCAATGGTTTGGCTTTGCGATACCGGATAGTGAAACGGTTCGCGCAAGTGGTCACTTATCAAGCAATTCAGCTCAGGCGCAGGCACTTTGGGCGAGTTGGCTGATGGGTGCGTTGCTCTGCTACGGGCTCATACCCAGGGCCTTGCTGTTCATCACGAGCTTACTGATGGTGGCGCGCGCTTGGCCGCGTACCCAACCACAATTAAAGTCTCCTTACTATCAGGCCTTGCTAGCAAAAATGCAGTCTCCCGCTTTATCACCTGAAGGGCCGCCGCCGCCCGCGGACAAGCCTCGCTATCCACGTCCGGACAAAGTTGTTAACAGTGCGACGTATGCCATGATCAGTGGCATTGAACTAGAAGGCGAGTGGCCACCCGTAGGCTTAGGTAGCGCCATTGTGCACACAGCCATGGTTGACTCGCGCGACACCCGAAACACGGCTTTGAGTCAGGTGGCGCAGCTCAATCCCCGGCGCTTAGTGATCGCCTGCGATGCCCGACACACGCCAGATCGGGGGACGCTGCGTTTAATTGCTGAACTATCGTCTTACGCGGGCAAGACCCTCGTCTGGTTACAACCCCCTGACGAAGCTCAGCCGCCAACCGGAGCCCACGGACGTATCTCAGTTTGGAAAAATCAACTACACGTCGAGACCAAGGTCGATGTATTAGTGACTCCCTTGCTTGCTCCTGTTTCAGACTGGTTAGGGCGCTCAGATGAATAATCGCTCAGGCGCCCTGCAGATTGCTGTCGTGGGCCATACCAACACAGGTAAAACATCGTTGTTACGCACGCTTACCCGCGATGTCAATTTTGGTGAAGTCGCCGATGCGCCAGGCACAACCCAACAGGTGCAGGGCGCGCAAGTCAAGCTAGAGGGCAACCCCGTGATGATGTTGTTTGATACCCCCGGTATTGAAGACAGCATGGGCTTGCTCGACTACCTTGAGCAACTCGCGCGCCCCGGCGGGCGACTCGATGGCCCCGAGCGGCTTGAACTATTTTTACGAGGCCCCGAAGCTTCTGGGCGTTATGAACAAGAGGCACGCGTACTGAGCAAGCTGCTCGATTGTCAGGCTGGGCTGTATGTCATTGATGTGCGCGAACCGGTGCTTGCCAAACATAAAGACGAGCTGGTGATTCTTGCCAGTTGTGGTCGCCCCTTACTTCCGATTTTAAATTTTGTGGCAAGCTCGGCCTCGCGTGCTGCGCAATGGCGCGAAACACTGTCGCGCTTGGGCTTACACACCTGCGTAGAGTTTGACAGCGTGAGCCCGCCGCTTGATGGCGAAGAGACTTTATTCCGAACGCTCTCGATTGTGTTGCCTTCGCATCAAGCGACCTTAGCTGGATTGCAGCTGCAATCCGCAAACCAGAAAGTCGCACGCCGCGCCGCGGGTAGGACGTTGATTGCAGGTCTGCTCATCGACCTTGCGGCCTTACGTACACCCTCAAGTACAGCACCCGAGTTGCTAGAGCAGGCGATTGTCTTACAGCAAACGGTCGTCAGGCAGCGGGAACAGGCTTGTGTGCAAGCGCTGCTGATGTTGTTTCAATTTAAAGAGGATGATTATCTGACGCATCCGATACCGCTGACGGCAGGCGGCTTGAGCGTCGACGTGTTCAATCCAGAGGCTCTAAAGGACATTGCCACACACACAGGCGGTGGGCTTGGTGCAGGGATGATTGCTGGTGCGGTAGCCGATGTCTTAAGTGCTGGCCTGACCCTGGGGACTGGCATGCTAATCGGCGCGGTGGCAGGCGGCGCAGCTTTGGGCGTTGGAAGATTTGGCACACGTATGCTGAGCCATATGCGAGGCTTTCGTGAGCTGACGGTGACCGATGAAATTTTGCAGTTTGTCAGGCTGCGCCAAGCGCAATTGCTCGAAGCGCTCGAACGCCGAGGTCATGCTTCAAACGCAAAAATCGATTTAGAAGAAAAAACGACCAAAATAAAAGATTCTTTGATCCCCTTACCAAAGCCCCTGATGAGCGCACGGGCGCACCCCGAGTGGTCGGCGGTGGGTGATCGTTTTCAAGATAGCCCAGCAAGACAGAAAGCGATTCTTGCGCTTGTCGAGCTATCGTGAATAGCGTTGGTTAGGATATCAAGCGAAGTGACTCGCTAGTGCGAGAACTTACCGAAGCCTGAGTCGTCATCGGTCAAGACTCCCTAGCGTGCCCGGGTGTTTTGGCTGCAGGAAAAAGATGATCGATAAAAAGCTTGATTCCCTTTTCTAATATCGACGGATCCGGGGCGGGCTCACGCACAGCGCGCACCATCAACCCGTCGATAAAGCATTGCAGTGTGAACTTGAGTGCCAGGCTCTGACCCTCAGACAGCATGTGCCCCTGATTGAGTGATGTCTGCAATAACCAAGCATGAAAGTCGGCACCAATCACACGATCCGCATCGGCCATCGCCTGGGCGATCTCGTGGTTACGACCCGCTTGGGCACTCATTTCAAGAAATAAAACGGGACTGACGACACTTGGGTCCCCGCGGCGCCAATGGATAAAATATTCTTGCATTCTATGGGCTAGATCACAGCCACCTTGCAACAGCGCGATGCTGGCGCGATTGGTCTGAAGCTGCCTCTCGATAATCGCCGAGATGATTGCATCTTTGTTTTCAAAATATCGATAGATCAGACCCGCGCTCATTTGCGCGGTTTCACTGATATTTGCCATGCTGGCCGCATGAAAGCCTTGCTCGACGAAGCATTTTTGAGCAGCAGTCAGAATACGCTCACGCTGGGACTCGGCTCTGGCTTCGCCCTTTGGCGTGCGTTTATGTGAAATTACTGGGTTGATTCGTGCCATCCGCCCCCCAACACTTTGTAAAGTATGACCCTGTTTGCTTGTGTGGCCAGCTCAGTGGTAACCATTGCGGTTTGCGCACTATACAGGGTGCGCTGTGCGTCGAGCAAATAGAGATAACTGTCTCGGCCAGACTTGTAACGCGCTTCAGATAAGGTGTGCGCACTGTTGGCCGCATCCAACAGCGCCTGCTGCGCGATCAGCTGCTCGGCGAGAGTCTGGCTGAGTGCCAGCGCATCAGCGACTTCACGAAAGCCTGACTGAATGGCTTTCTCATATTGTGCCAGGGCAATGTCTCGGTCGGCCGTTGCCATGCCCAGCAAAGCACGCAGGCGTCCCCCCTGAAAGATTGGCACATTCACGGTTGGTAAAAAGGTCCAGCCAAAGCTGCCACCGGTAAATAGTCCTGAGAGTTGCGTACTCGAGGTACCAGCGCCCGCGGTCAGACTAATTGAGGGAAAGAATGCCGCACGGGCAGCACCGATGCTGGCGTTTGCAGCACGCAACTGATTTTCTGACTGCAAAATATCGGGTCGGCGCAACAAGACATCAGAGGGCAGCCCTGAGGGTAAAGGCTGCAAACCAGAAAGCTTAGGAGCGAACGTGTCAGGTAGCAGTGAAGCATCGATCACTGCTCCAACCAACAAGGTGAGTGCATTGTTATCGCGTGCAATTTGTCCTGAATAGCGGGCTGCGTCGACGCGTGCGCTTTCTACGAGCGTTCTGGCCTGGCTCACATCTAGTGCCGAAACGGCCCCCAAAGAGAATCGTTGCTCGGTAAGTCTGTAAGAAGCCGTTTGGCTTTTAAGGGTATCCCGCGCAATTTTGAGTAGTTCTTGGTCGGCTGAGAGCGTCAGGTAAGCTTGTGCGACTTCGGCGATCAGTGCTAATTGAGCGCTTCGCCGCGCTTGTTCGGTTGCGAAATATGCTTGCAGAGCACTTTCGCTCAGGTTACGAATGCGTCCAAACAGATCAAGCTCGAAGCCGACATTGATATCGGCGTTATAGCCTGAAATTGTTGTTGGGCTGTAACCTCCCGTGCTGATCGATCCAGCCCTGAGGTCGACTGCCGGCACTAATTCTGACCGTGCAATGCGGTACTGCGCACGAGCCTTCTCGATATTGAGGACTGCCACACGTAGATCGCGGTTGTTGTCCAGCGCTTGCGCGATCAGCGCCCCAAGCTTGGGGTCAACAAAGAAGTCGCGCCAACCGATGTCGGCTGCTGCACGATCAGAACTCGAGTCTGTGCTGACCGGCGGCGCAGTGAGTTGCGGCATTGGCCAGTCGGTCGCAATCGAAGGCTGCGCAAGCGGGATGTCGGGTTCAAGGTTGATACAGCCCGAAATCAGAAAGGTTGCAGAGAGTGCCAGGATCGTCAGGATGCATTTACTCATGAGGCGGGGCTCCTGTTTTAGAGGCTGTCGGGGGTTGTTTTTTTTCAGGCTTGCGCTTGGCTGCCAGGCGCTCGACCATGACAAAGAACAATGGTGTAAAAAACAAGCCCAACATCGTGCCGATCACAATGCCACCGAGCACACCCGTGCCGATGGCACGTTGCGCGCCTGAGCCCGCACCGCTCGCGAGGGCGAGTGGCAGTACTCCCAGCCCAAAGGCAAGCGAGGTCATGAGGATGGGGCGCAAGCGATCTCGAACCGCTTGCATGGTCCCTGCGACCAGGTCCATGCCGCTCTCAAGGTTTGCCTTGGCAAATTCAACAATCAGAATGGCGTTCTTGCTGGTCAGGCCCACCGTGGTCAGCATCGCCACCTGAAAGTAGATATCTCGCTCAAGGCCAACTAGGCTGGCTGCAAATGTGGTGCCCAGAATACCCAGTGGCGCCACCAGTAAGACCGCTGTCGGAATCGCCCAGCTTTCGTATAGCGCAGCCAGACACAGAAACACGATCAAGAGTGACAGTGAGTACAGTAGCGGCGTTTGTGCACCAGCTTGACGCTCTTGAAAAGACAGACCCGTCCACTCGATACCGAAACCCGCTGGCAGCGTTGAGGCGATTTGTTCAATGGCTGCCATAGACTGCCCTGAACTGGTACCCGTTGAAGGCTCACCTTGGATCTGAACGGCCGGCACGCCGTTGTAGCGCTCAAGACGTGGCGAGCCATAGGCCCAGTGCGAGGTTGCAAAGGCGGTAAACGGCACCATCTCACCAATGTTGTTGCGCACTGACCATTTGTTGAAATCCTCGGGCACCATACGAAAGGGGGCATCGGCCTGAAGCATCACGCGTTTGACGCGGCCACGATCGACGAAGTCATCGATGTACTGCCCGCCCCAGGCCGCAGACAGAGTGGCGTTAATGCTGGCGATGGACAAGCCCAGTGCGCTCGCTTTTTCTTTGTCGACAGTCAAACGCAACTGTGGCGAGTCTTCTTGACCGTTTGGACGTACGTTGGTCAATTGACTATCTTGGGCAGCAGCGCTCAGGAGTTGATCACGCGCCGCCACTAGTGCGTCGTGGCCAAGGCCAGCGTTATCTTGTAAAAATAAAGTGAAGCCGGCAGCCGTGCCAAGCTCAGGCATTGCTGGCGGCGAAAATGCGTACACCATGGCATCCTTGATCTGGGTCAAGGCCCCCATGGCACGCGTGACCACAGCACCGGCGCGCTGCTCCACAGACGTGCGCTCGCTCCAGTCTTTAAGCTTGATAAACGCCAGGCCGTTGTTTTGGCCGCTGCCTCCAAAGCTAAACCCTTGAATACTGAACACCGATTCAACGAGATCTTTTTCATCTTCAAGAAAGTGATTTTCAAGCTTGTCAATCGACTCCACGGTTCTTTGCTGGGTCGCACCGACGGGGGCAAGCACCTGCGAAAACACCACACCTTGGTCTTCTTCAGGTAAAAACGAGCTGGGCAAGCGTATAAATAAGAAGACCATCGCCAACACTAGGGCGGCGAAAATCGCCAAAAATCTCTTTGGACGCTGTAGAACACCACCCACGCCGCGCTGGTATTGACTACTGCTGCGCTCAAACGTCCGATTGAACCAGCCAAAAAATCCTTTCGCCTGAGTGCCGTGATGGCCTTTGACGATGGGTTTGAGCATCGTTGCGCACAAGGCCGGGGTTAGCACAATGGCGACAAGAACCGACAAGGACATGGCGGCGACGATCGTGATTGAGAATTGTCGGTAAATGATGCCGGTTGAGCCCGATAAGAAAGCCATTGGCACAAACACCGCGGACAGGACTAGTCCAATACCTACCAGAGCACCCGTGATTTCACCCATCGATTTGCGCGTGGCTTCTAACGCAGATAAATCTTCTTCAGCCATGATGCGTTCAACGTTTTCGACCACTACGATGGCGTCATCCACGAGCAGTCCGATTGCCAGCACCATCGCAAACATGGTAAGCATGTTGATTGAAAAACCGAAAGCTGAAAGCACGCCAAAGGTTCCGAGCAGCACCACAGGGACGGCAATTGTTGGTATCAGTGTGGCGCGGAAATTTTGTAAAAACAGATACATCACCAAAAACACAAGCCCGATGGCCTCAAGAAGTGTGTAGATCACGCCTTTGATGGAGACCTTGACGAACGGGGTGCTGTCGAAAGGGATGACAGACTTCAAGCCTGGCGGGTAGTACGGCTTTATTTCGTCGAGTGCAGATTGAACGCCCGCAGCCACATCGAGCGCGTTCGCTCCTGTCGCCAGCGAGATGGCCATTCCGGCAGCAGGCTCGCCGTTATAACGGGTGATGAACTCGTAGTTTTCTGCACCAATTTCGACACGCGCAATATCACCAAGCTTCAGCACCGAGCCGTCTGGGTTGCTGCGCATGACGATGTTTCGAAACTGGTCTGGTGTCTGCAGGCGATCTTGCGCGGTGATCGTGGCATTGATCTGTTGGCCATCAATGGCTGGCGCTCCGCCAAGCAAGCCAACCGCAACCTGCGCGTTTTGTGCTTGAATCGCCGCACTCACATCGAGCGGACTGAGTTTGTAAGTGTTGAGTTTGTTGGGGTCAAGCCAAATCCGCATGGCGTACAAGGCCCCAAATAACTGAATGGTCCCAACTCCGGGCACCCGGCTGAGTTTGTCGACGACATTGGCGCCAACATAATCGGCAATGTCTTCCTTTTGCATGCTGCCGTCTTCGGATACAAAAGCGACAACCTGTAAAAAGCCGGTACGGGCTTTAGAGACCTCAACCCCTTGGCGTTGAACTTCTTGCGGCAGCAGGGGCGTCGCCAGCTGTAACTTGTTTTGCACCTGCACCTGAGCGGTATCAGGATCCGTGCCATTATCAAAGGTCAGCGTAATGGTTGCCCGCCCGCTACCCTCGCTGGTTGAAGAGAAGTACAGCAGCCCATCAAGGCCTTTCATGTTTTGTTCGATGATTTGAGTCACCGAGTCTTCAATTACTTTTGCAGAAGCGCCAGGATATTTTGCTTGGATTCTTACGCTTGGGGGCGCAATATTGGGATACTGAGAGACCGGCAAAGTCAAAATGGCCAGACCACCTGCCAACATGATGATGATTGCAATGACCCATGCAAAAACGGGCCGATCGATGAAGAAACGTGCCATGTGGGTCTCTCTTTATTTTTGAAGTGCAAGGGGTTCAGAGGCGGCTGAGACTGGCGCAGCCTCGCTCGTTTGAGCTTGAGCGGGTGACACTTCTAAGGCGGTGACCATCATGCCGGGCTTTGCTTTTTGCAGGCCTTCGACGATTACCTTGTCGCCCGCTGCTAAACCATTTTCTATCAACCACTTGTCTCCAATCGTGCGACTGACCTGTACGTCACGCGACTCGACCTTGCCTTCTTTGACGACCAGTGCCGTGGCATTGCCCCGCGTATCACGCCCGATACCTTGTTGCGGCACAAGGATTGCCTGGGCACGCGACCCATTTCCGATGATGGCGCGTACGTACATGCCAGGCAGCAAAATATTGTCAGGGTTTGTCACTGCAACACGCAGCGCAAAACTTCCGGTCGTCGGATCGACGGTGACTTCGGAGAACGCCATTTTTCCAAGGTGCTGATAATGTGTGCCGTCCTCGAGCAAAATCGTCACGGGCAGATCCTCGCTTTGCGTAAGCGTCCCGGCAGCGAGCTCTTTGCGCAACTGCAACAACTCTGCGCTTGATTGGGTCAGATCGACATAGATAGGATCAAGTTGTTGCAGTGTTGCAAGAGGCTGCACCTGCGCAGCCGTCACCAACGCGCCTTGCGTCACGGATGATTTACCAATTCGTCCCGTAAAAGGTGAGGTAATCCGTGCATAGTTCACCAATAAATTTTGGCCTTCCAACGTTGCCTTGGCGATGTCTACATCGGCTTGTGCCTGCTGCAATGCTGCAATCGAGGATTCGTTATCTTGCGCGCTGACGGCTTCGATCTTGGTCAGCTCTGCCGAGCGCCGCGCGGTCAGTCGTGCTGAAGTCAACGTGGCCTGAGCGCGCGCCAGGGCTGCTTTTGCACTGTTTGCATCGGCGCGATAAACGGCATCATCGAGTTGATATAACACTTGTCCAGCCTCGACCAAGCCGCCTTCAGTAAATACGCGCTGTTTGACGATTCCGCTGACTTGCGGGCGAACCTCCGCCACAAGCGAGGGGGCGACACGACCCGGCAGTTCGCGGGTCAGCACAACAGCTTCAGCTTTTAAGGTCACAACATTGACCTCAGGTGGCTTGGCAGCGGCAGAGGGGGTTTCATTGTCGCCACAGGCGGTAAGAAAAAGAAAAGCGAGGGGGAGCAGAAAAAATCGAAGATGAAGAGTCATGGATTTGGGTTTCTGCCTGAAAAAGAGATGAAATCGAGAAATTGATTAATTAGTATGAACGTTCATTCTCTTTTTGTAAAGAAGTAAATATGAATGAGGGAATGAACTTAAATGTTCAGAGGCTGTTCTTTGCTGGAAGAGCTGTCAGTGCGAAGGAGCGGCTAAGCGTGAGATTAAAGCCGTCGTACTGGACGAAAATTTGAAGATGACCGGCTGAGGGTCTTGGCCCACTGCGGTCGGAACGGCGTATTTTGCCGTGTTTGATGGGTACTGCTATTTTGATGAATACTGCTGATCCCCCGTTAATGGGGTAGAGCCGTAGAGCCGAGCCGCCGAGCCCAGGGGTAGAGCCAAGAGCCGCGTAGAGCTGGTCTCTGGCGGAAGCGGTGAGATTCGAACTCACGGAGGGCGTGAACCCTCGCCGGTTTTCAAGACCGGTGCCTTAAACCGCTCGGCCACGCTTCCTTTTCTTGAAGGGATGCATAATAAACGATTTACGATAAATCGTTTTTGAGGCGACCAATATGCGTGCAATAGAAATTACAACTCCGGGTGGCCCTGAAGTACTGGTGCCGACCACCAGACCGGCACCAGAAGCCGGGCGCGGCGAGGTCTTGATCAAGGTTGAAGCTGCGGGTATCAATCGCCCCGACGTGTTTCAGCGCTTGGGGCAATATGCGCCGCCTCCGGGCACGACCGATTTGCCCGGGCTTGAAGTGGCTGGCGAAATTGTTGGTGGTGATGTGGGTAACAGCGGGTTCAAAATCGGCGATAAGGTCTGTGCACTTGTGGCGGGCGGTGGCTATGCCGAGTATTGCGTTGCCCCGACCGAGCAATGTTTACCTGTGCCTAAAGGCTTGTCGATGATTGAGGCCGCAGGTTTGCCTGAAACGTATTTCACCGTCTGGAGCAATGTGTTTGACCGCGGGCAGCTCGCCTCAGGCGAAAGTTTGCTGGTGCATGGCGGTGCGAGTGGCATCGGTACCACCGCAGTGCAGTTGGCTAGCGCCTTGGGCCATGCTGTGTACGCTACCGTGGGCAGCGACGAGCGTGCGCGTGCTGTTGAGGCGCTAGGCGCAGCCAAGGGAATTAACTACAAAACTCAGGATTTTGTTGAAGAAGTGAATGCGTTGACCCAAAAGAAGGGTGTCAATGTCATTTTGGATATGGTCGCAGGCGATTACATCGGTCGCGAACTCAAATGCCTGGCAGATGATGGCCGTATCGTCTTGATCGCCACGCTAGGGGGCAGTAAGTCAAGCTTCAATTCGTCCGAATTGATGCGCAGACGTCTCACGATTACTGGCTCGACCTTACGCCCGCGCCCGGTGGCGTTTAAGGCCGAGATTGCCCGCGCGTTGCAACAGCATGTCTGGCCGTTACTCAGCGCAGGCAAGATTAAACCAGTGATTTTTAAGACCTTGCCCCTTGAGCAGGCCGCCCAGGGTCACGCGATGATGGAGGCCGGCGAACAAATCGGCAAAATCATCCTGACAACGGGTTAAGACTTTCCGTAATACGGTACGACAGGATACAATCTTGGGTTATCCCGACTTTATGTCGCTGGTTTTGTTTACACAGCAGGGTTGTATCCTATGACGATGTCTCGCACGCGCCTGGTAATGGGTAACTGGAAAATGCACGGCAATTTGGCTGAAAACGCCAAGCTGCTGACGGGCTTGCGCGCCGGTGCCGCTTCGGCTGCTGCGGGTACCCAATTGGCGGTCTGTGTGCCGTTTCCGTATCTCGCACAAGCGAGCGAGGCTTTGAAGGGCTCTGTCCTAGCCTTGGGTGCACAAGATGTCAGTGCTCAGGCGCAAGGCGCGTTCACCGGAGAAGTGTCTGGGGCAATGCTCAAAGATTTTGCCTGTCGCTATGCCTTAGTCGGTCACTCAGAACGGCGCTCGCTGCATGGCGAGACTGATCAACTGGTGGCGGATAAAGCCAAGGCAGCGTTGGCTTCGGGACTGACGCCTGTGGTGTGCGTAGGTGAGTCACTCGCTGAGCGTGATGCCAATCAAGTCATGGCTGTGATTCATCGGCAGTTAGAACCAGTACTGGCGCTAGGTGCCAACGCCGTCAACCAAATGGTGGTGGCCTACGAGCCTGTTTGGGCGATCGGTACGGGGCGTACGGCATCGCCCGAGCAAGCCCAAGAGGTGCATGCGGCCATTCGGGCTGCGTTGCAGGCGATTGGCGCGGGTCAAGTTCAAATTTTGTATGGTGGCAGCGTGAAAGCTGCGAATGCCACCAGTTTGTTTGCGATGTCAGATATCGACGGTGCGTTAGTCGGTGGGGCATCTTTAGTGGCTGAAGATTTTCTGGCGATTGCGGCGTAACGCAGTATTCGTAGTGATGAGTTTGGTCGTTTAGTTTTCGGAGTGTCTCAATGTCCTGGATGTTTACTCTTTTGTTGGTTGTGCAGATTCTGTCTTCGCTCACCATTATTTCGTTAGTGCTGTTGCAACAAGGCAAAGGCGCCGACATGGGCTCAGCCTTTGGTAGCGGCTCGGCTGGAAGCCTGTTTGGCGCAACAGGCGCTGCAAACTTTATGTCGCGCGCGACCAAGTGGGCAGCGGTCGTATTTTTTATCAGCACCATTGGCTTGGCCTATGCGAGCAATCGCGGCACGAAGGGTCAAGACACGGGTATCATGCAAAACTTCTCGCAAACGGCGCCTGTGGCACCTCCTGTGGGTTCTGCGGTACCTGGGGTGCCAAACAGTGCGCCCACTGCAACAGGCGCCGCGGTGCCGGGTAATGCAGTGCCTGCGAACGCGGTGCCAAGTGCCTCGAGCGTACCGGGCGTCTCTGCACCGCCTGCCTCTGCAGTACCAAGCGCGGTACCAAGTGCACCCGCAACACCGGCCCCTGCTGCCAAGTAGTTTGGCTTGCACGCAAAGGCTCAAGTTTGCCTCTGCGTGCTACACTCTTGGGCTGACTGAATGTGA
>Ga0209499_1002510_pt1 | contig 11700 bp, 11 predicted proteins | sample C_130208_EF_Meta_FD_187306 | JGI IMG/M metagenome (GOLD analysis project Ga0209499, IMG submission 187306) | Freshwater microbial communities from Lake Croche, Canada to study carbon cycling - C_130208_EF_MetaG (SPAdes) (version 2) | ecosystem: Environmental > Aquatic > Freshwater > Lake...
TGACCGTTGTTTTGGTAGGTAAGCCTAATGCAGGTAAATCCAGTCTTCTTAATGCGCTGGCTGGACATGAAGCAGCCATCGTCACCGAAATAGCAGGCACGACTAGAGATGTGCTTAGAGAGCATATTCAGCTTGATGGCATGCCTTTACATATTATCGATACCGCAGGTCTTCGTGATAGCGATAATTTAATAGAAAAAGAAGGCATGCGCCGTGCTCACGAAGAAATCTTAAAAGCGGATAAAATAGTATTACTTATTGATGCGCGAGAGCTTGATTCTGAAGAGATATTAAATAGCCTGCCTGACAATATTGATATTATTAAGGTCTACAACAAAATAGATTTATTAGGTATAGAACCTAAGATAATAGCTACAGAAAATGGCTGCCAGTGTTATTTGTCTATCAAAACGGGGCAGGGTATGGATTTGTTAAAGCAGCATCTAAAAGAATCTGTGTGTTTTAATGATAATACCAACGATGTTTTTATTGCTAGAAGACGACATATAGTAGCGATAACAACCAGCCTACAATTTGTAGAAAGTGCTTTAGAACAACTACAGCATAATCAAGCGGGTGAATTAGTAGCTGAAGATTTAAGACAAGCTCAAATGAGCCTTGCTGAAATCACCGGAACAGTCAGTTCTGATGACCTGTTGGGAAAGATTTTTTCCAGTTTTTGTATTGGTAAGTAGAGTTCACTCAAATACTCAAAAGCCAAGAATTCAAATAACCCTTAGTGATTAATCTGACTGGTGATATAAAGTTCTGCCCTGTCTTTTGTAATAAAAATTCGAAGAACTTATTGGTACAACGCTGAACTATTGCGGGCACAAAAAAATGCCAGAACAGTACCAGCAAGCAAAATAGGCGAAAACCTATAAACTTAAGATCTATTATTTTTCAAGAATTGCAATAAGATATCCAGTGCGTCACCGTTCATCGCTAGAGACTTTAGATTTGAAATAGTTGAATAGCCAGTGATTTGTGCAATTTCATCTTGAGCTAAGGCCTTAAAGCCCATAGACCATGAATCAAAATCACGATGTTCAATGTTTGAACGATCTATGATGATGACATCATGGTGTCTTTTATCGTTTAAGATCTTTTTATAAAAAAAGTCAACATCGGCTTCATGACCTTCAAGAACTTGTATAAAGTTGCCATCCAAATAGATTAAAAATCCTGTTATATTTCTTAGAATATTATTTTTAACTGAAATGCTTAACAAATCTGAAAGCTCATTAGAGCTTAAAAGCGTATAAGCTGAACTCACATAAATTAAACGAATCATTGATAGCTCTAATAGTTATTTTTGCCTATTCTACTATTTTAAACCAAGGTGTCATTGAATTAATTACACCGCTAGGTCGAGTACAATCTTCGTGGACTAAACCCAAGGTTTGAATGTGGTGCTGTCAAACAGCGTGGAAAAATGGTCAGGGAATCAGGTAAAACAGACCTTAATAGCCAAATACCTAGCCTGTAAATTTGTTGACTTGAAGTCTTGCATAAAGTGATAAAGCAAAGGAGTCTTGTGTATTTATTGAACATCGCTACCCTTAGCCCCTTTATTCACAGAGGAGGGTTTAGATTAATTGTTTATAGCTAGCTTAACTCGGATTAAAAGAGCCTAAAGCTATAGTTACTATCCTTTTTCAATTGCCTTTATGATCAATTGCGCTACAGGTGCATGTAAGTCATTTATAGCACTTTTATTTTTCCCAACATTTTAAATTTATACCATGTAAAATTGCACGCTTGTTTTTTGTTATTTTTTGGGATGTAAACGTGTTTAGAGGAACTACCATTCTTTCTGTACGTCGAGGTGACAAAGTTGTCATAGGCGGCGATGGTCAAGTCACATTAGGTAATACGGTCATGAAAGGCAATGCCCGTAAAGTACGCAGACTTTATCATGATAAAGTTATCGCTGGTTTTGCAGGCGCCACATCAGATGCTTTTACCTTATTTGAACACTTTGAAGGTAAACTAGAAAAACATCGTGGCAACCTTACTCGTGCAGCAGTTGAGATGGCTAAAGATTGGCGTACAGACCGCGCCTTACGTAAACTAGAAGCCTTACTCACCATCGCTGACTCAAGAACCTCATTAATTATTTCCGGTACCGGTGATGTTATCGAACCTGAATTTAACTTAATGGCCATCGGTTCTGGTGGTGCCTTTGCTCAAGCGGCTGCTCGGGCATTATTGGAAAACACAAATCTTAGCGCTAGGGAAATTGTCGAAAGATCATTAAATATTGCTGCTGATATTTGTATTTATACCAATCATAATCTGCGAATAGAAGAGCTAGACGCAGAACCCAACGAGTAAGCGCATGACACAAATGACCCCTAAAGAAATTGTAAGTGAATTAGACAAGCACATTGTTGGTCAAGCCAGCGCTAAACGCTCAGTTGCCATTGCCCTCCGAAATCGTTGGCGCCGTCAGCAGGTTGATGCTGCCTTACGTGATGAAATCACACCGAAAAATATCTTAATGATTGGCCCTACCGGCGTAGGAAAAACAGAAATCGCTAGGCGCTTAGCAAGATTAGCGAACGCACCTTTTATTAAAATAGAAGCAACTAAATTTACTGAAGTCGGTTATGTAGGCCGAGATGTTGAATCTATCATTCGTGACTTGGTTGATACCGCTGTCAAAATGACACGGCTAGTAGAAATGGAAAAGGTTCAAAACAAAGCCTTTGATGCAGCTGAAGAAAAAGTGTTAGATCTACTCTTGCCTAGTGCCGATGGCGGTATGCTATCTGATACCCAAGAAGCGACTCGTCAAAAAATGCGTAAGAAATTGCGCGAAGGCGATCTGGATGATAAAGATATAGAAATTGATGTGCATGTTGCGCCTATGGGTGTAGAGATCATGGCACCTCCTGGCATGGAAGAAATGACCAGTCAGTTACAAGGCATGTTTCAAAGCATGGGCTCAGGTAAAACTAAGTCTCGTAAAATGTCTATTAAAAAAGCCCTGCAAACTTTGCAAGAAGAAGAAGCTGCTAAATTAGTTAATGAAGACGATATACGCACACGAGCAGTCGATGCTGTAGAACAAAATGGCATCGTCTTCTTAGACGAAATAGATAAAATTTGTAAGCGCTCGGAAATGGGCAGTGGCGGCAGTGATGTCTCGCGCGAAGGCGTACAGCGTGATTTACTACCCTTAGTTGAAGGTAGTACGGTTAGCACCAAATATGGTGCGATTAAAACCGATCATATTTTATTTATTGCCTCAGGTGCTTTTCATGTCGCCAAACCATCTGACATGATTCCTGAATTACAAGGACGCTTTCCAATTCGGGTTGAACTCAGCGCTTTATCAGCCGATGATTTTGTTCGTATTTTAACCGAACCGAATGCTTCTTTAACTGAACAATATATTGCGTTACTGGCTACCGAAGGCCTGTCACTAAGCTTCACCCCAGAAGGTATACTTCGAATTGCAGAACTCGCGTGGGAAGTTAATGAAAGCACTGAAAATATAGGTGCCAGACGTTTACATACTATGCTGGAGCGCTTGTTGGAAACTATTTCCTATGAAGCGCCTGACTTAATCGAAAAAACGATCGTTATTGATGCAACTTATGTTAATCAAAGTTTAGCCGAACTGGTTAAAGACGAAGATTTGAGTCGCTATATTTTATAGTTTGGTGTCCGGTTAGGTAACTCGCAATAAATAAAATATCCCATAGGATGTGCCTCACTATCGTTCGGCACATCCTATAAAGTGTTTGTTATTGTGCCTTACGCTCCAACCAATCCGATTTATTTTACTGATGTTTTTAAATCCTATGCGTTTAACTGTAACACCTTGCAATACTTGGCCTACTGAAATCAAACTCCATCAAGTATCTGACATACTTGAAATCAGCTTTGATGACGGCAGCGTCTTTAAACTGCCCTGCGAATATTTGCGCGTTTATACGCCTTCAGCAGAAGCAGTCGGCCATGCGCCCGGTCAAGAAATTTTGCAACTGGATAAAGAAACGGTCAGCATTAACGAAATTAAACCCATAGGTAACTATGCCATTTGCCCCATCTTTAGTGACGGACATAATAGTGGTATTTACACTTGGGATTTATTATATAAACTAGGCGCTGAATATAAAGCCTTATGGGCTAACTACCTAAACGAACTTAAAGATGCCGGACACCCGCGTCAAGAATCACTTAATACACGGTATAACTAATGACAAACGATAACACCACCCATTTTGGCTTCAAGCAAGTTGCTACCGATGAAAAAGTTAACCTAGTACGCGGCGTATTTGATTCGGTTGCCGGTCAATACGACATCATGAATGATTTGATGTCACTGGGTATACACCGTATTTGGAAGCGCGTTGCCGTACAATTAAGCAATGTGCGAAAAGGTGAAAAAGTGCTAGATTTAGCTGGTGGAACAGGTGATTTAACTATACTCTTTGAGCAACGTGTCGGCAAAGACGGTCAAGTCGTTTTAGCGGATATTAATTCTGAAATGTTACGCACCGGTCGTAGTCGTCTGATTGATAAAGGCTTAGTAGGCAATATTCGCTATGCCCAAGTTAATGCTGAATGTTTACCCTTCGAAGATAATACCTTTGATTGTGTGTGTATCGCATTTGGTCTGCGCAATGTCACTGATAAAGACGCTGCCTTACGCTCTATGCATAGAGTATTAAAACCAGGTGGCCGCGTCATCGTATTGGAATTTTCCCATCCTGTCGATAAAGTGACTGAAAAAGTTTACGACTTTTACTCATTCAAGTTATTACCCAAAATCGGTAAGTTCGTTGCCAAAGATGAAGACAGCTACCGTTATCTTGCCGAATCTATTCGTATGCATCCCAAGCAAGATGAGCTCAAAAAAATGATGGAGAACGCAGGCTTAGAGCGCTGTGAATACTTCAACATGACTCAAGGCATTGTTGCTGTACATAGAGGTTATAAAATCTAGTATGGCCATTAAAGCGTTATTGATGAATGCAGTAGAAGTCGCCCTCAATCAATATCTTAGCTTAGATCCCAATGCCTCTATTTTTTTAGCGCCTTTAGCCGGAAAAGTCATCAAGGTAACGATAACGACCTTTAAGGTAAGCCTCTATCTGTGCCCTAGCGCTGACGCCATACAGTTACTCGACTTCAGTTCAGAGCCAGTAGATACGCAATTAACCGGCTCAGTGTTTGCTTTTGGCTTAATGGGCTTAAGCTCAAAGCCCATGCGTTCGATTTTTTCGGGGGACATACAAATCGAAGGCGATATGCAGCTAGGCCGCAAGTTTCAGACGCTATTTTCTAAATTGAACATCAATCTCGAACCACAACTTGCTCGCTACACGGGAGACAATGTCGCCCAGCACCTCAGTCAGTTTTTTAAATCAGGTCACGAGTGGAGCAAAGAGTCGATAGAAAGCTTTAGCTTGAATGTCTCAGAATATTTACAAGAAGAAACCCGCGATCTTCCTTCTGAGCCAGAAGTCGCTATTTTCCATTCCCAAGTAGATGAGTTACGCACGCAGTTTGATAGACTGCAAAGTCGCATAGAGCGATTAGAACATGCTCTCCTGAATAAATCTAATTAAAGCCCAACACCTAAAGGTAATTCGTGATCCGACCTAACATATTATTGCGCCTGATCCATATCAACTGGGTACTGGTCGTTCACGGCCTAGACGAAATTATTTTAAAAACGCATTTATTTCGCCCTATACGCTATTTAGCTGTTTTTACCCCCAGTTATTGGCTTAAGAAAAAATCAGAGCCACGTGGCGTTAGAATTAGACGAGCACTGGAAGACTTAGGGCCTATTTATGTCAAATTCGGCCAAGCCTTATCGACGCGTAAAGATTTACTGCCTGATGATATTGCTGATGAGTTGGTAAAACTACAAGATCGGGTTCCGCCTTTTAGCAACGATATTGCCCGTAACATTATCGAAAAAGAGCTGGGCATGTCCATTGCCGAAGCTTTTGCAGAATTTGATGCCACGCCTTTAGCCTCAGCCTCGGTAGCCCAGGTTCATACTGCCGTATTACATAGCGGCGAGAATGTAGTGGTTAAAGTTTTACGCCCAGATATTGAAGCGCGTATACGCTCTGATATCGGCTTGCTTTACGAAATCGCAGGTTTTGCAGAACGCTTCTGGCCTGATGCCAAACGCTTACGAGCTAAAGAAGTCGTGGCCGAATTTGAAAAAACCACCTTAGATGAATTAGATTTAGTTAGAGAAGCCGCTAATGCTGCCAAATTGCGCCGCAATTTTGAAAACTCAGAACTTATCTATATCCCCGAAGTTCATTGGCCTTTAACTCGCCAAAAAGTCATGGTCATGGAGCGCATTTATGGTATACCGGTTGGTGACATTGAACAACTTAAAGCCGGCGGTGCCGATTTCAAAGCATTGGCAGAACGCGGCGTAGAAATATTTTTTACGCAAGTGTTTAGAGACAACTTCTTTCATGCCGACATGCATCCTGGCAATATCTTCGTTGATTTACCGGACAAATACATCGCGGTAGATTTTGGTATCGTTGGTTCTTTATCGCTTTCTGATCAGCGTTATCTGGCAGAAAACTTCTTGGCTTTTTTTAACCGCGATTACCGTAAAGTTGCTGAAATGCACGTAGAATCTGGCTGGGTACCTAGCACGACGCGCATAGAAGAATTTGAATCGGCCATACGCAGCGTTTGTGAACCTATCTTTGAAAAACCCCTAAAAGATATTTCCTTTGGTCAATTATTGTTGCGCTTGTTTCAGACGGCTCAACGTTTTGACATGCGCGTACAACCCCAACTGGTGTTGTTACAAAAAACTTTGCTTAATATTGAAGGCTTAGGCAGACAGCTTTATCCAGAACTAGACTTATGGCAAACCGCCAAACCTTACTTAGAAAAATGGTTTCATGAACGCATAGGCCCTAAAGCCAAAATCGATAAGATCATTAAACAGCTTCCTGAGTTTGCCGAGCAATTTCCGCAAATACCCTCATTACTGTACAAAGCCTTAGATAATGCAGCACAAAGCCAAACCAACGCACAAGCACAGCAACGAGAACTTAAATTATTACGACAGCAAATGGCCAGTAATCATCGAGCTACATTATGGGCAATGATCATTAGCGCTGTTGCCATAAGCGTTGCAGTGTTACTACGCTAAACAAACTCGTCAGTTCTATTTAGGCTAATCACTGACTAGCCTAGCATTTAATAGCTGACTATCAAGGACAAGCGCCTTGCCCCAGCTTAACCGTACCGGTAACAACAACGCTACCAGCACTACAAAAACTATAGTTGCCTCCATTATCAAAAACCGTATAGGAGTATGTGCTACTGCCGCCATTCGTGTAATTATAAATCACTTGTGTCGCCGTCCCTGTCCCTGCTATCGACCAAGTGCCTATTACTGCTGTTGGGTCGGTAACACTGCTAGCGCCTTGTTTCCAATCGATCAAACTACCGCCGAACTGATGATACTCCTGAGACTCCCACCCCCAAGAAACATGAGGCGGTACAGGCAACACACAAATTGTATTACCGCTTAATAAATTGTTTAATGTGGTCGTGGTAGCATCGGTGACTTGCCCGGTGGTAGGGCAGAGGCCAGCAGCCAGCGCGCCAGCCATTTGGATATTCAGCAATAAAAAACTACTGATAAAAATAATAGATTTCATTAGGGTATTTCCTCTGTTAACAACGATAAAAAAAGACACTCAAACTAACGGCAAACATAGTGACACCAAAAGCCGTATAGCGCAACTATCAATACTAGCAAAGAACATAAATACTTAAGGCTGTAGTCTATATACTAGCCAAATGTAAGCCTTGGATAACTCTCAGACCTATGCTTATCACAACAATCTATAGCTTGATGCTTAGAGTTAAGCTAGGCTGTGCTAAACTATGCAGCATCAAACTCCACTTTAAGCGAAGATTTCTTTACCTGCATGGCACTTAAGTCAACCATTTATAAAGCCGACTGTCAGATCGCTGACATGGATAGAGGCTATTATGCTCCGCATAACCTGACCATTGCCCTGCACCCTTCCGAGACCGAAGAACGCATGATGGTGCGCTTAGTCGCCTTTGTACTTAATGCCCATGAACATCTACAGTTTTCTAAAGGCTTAAGCTCAGAAGATGAGCCTGATATTTGGCAAAAAAGTTTAACAGATGACATCGAACTTTGGATCGATGTAGGCATGCCTGATGAAAAACGTATTCGTAAAGCCTCTAATCGCGCAGAGCAGGCGCTGGTCTACACCTATGGCGGACGTAATAACGTGTGGTGGAATCAGATTGAAAACAAACTAACTCGTTTTAACAACATCAAGATCATCAACTTACCCAAAACAGATACTGACCAACTAGCGCCGCTGATAAAACGCAGTATGCAATTACAAATCAGCCTACAAGATGGGCAGATTTGGCTGAGCGATGAGCAACACACCGCTCATATAACGCCTGAAATATGGTTAAGCTAAGCCACTTAATATAATGCCGCTGTTGGCCAATTTTATCGAATCGTGACACTTTACCGATTAGCGACAGCACACCCATACACCTAACCTTTACTTTACCCTTCGGACTAACACCTTGATCTCTACAGCTAATATCACTATGCAATTTGGGGCTAAACCCCTGTTTGAAAACGTCTCCGTTAAGTTTGGTGACGGCAACCGTTACGGCCTGATCGGCGCTAACGGCTGCGGTAAATCAACCTTCATGAAAATCTTAAGCGGCGATTTAGACCCGTCTGCAGGCAACGTCAGTGTCAGCCCTAATGAGCGCCTCGGTGTATTACGTCAAGATCAATTCGCTTATGAGAACTACCGCGTATTAGATGTGGTGATGATGGGTCATGCAGAAATGTGGGCAGCCATGTCTGAACGTGATGCCATCTATGCTAATCTTGAAGCGTCTGAAGATGATTACATGCATGCCGCAGAGCTTGAAGCGGTAGTCGGCGAATATAACGGCTATACCGCCGAATCGCGTGCCGGTGAATTACTACTAGGCTTAGATATTCCCTTAGAACAACATAATGGCTTAATGAGTGCCGTTGCTCCGGGCTGGAAATTGCGCGTCTTGTTGGCGCAAGCCTTATTTGCTAATCCAGACATTATGTTACTGGATGAACCGACAAACAACTTGGACATCAATACCATCCGTTGGCTAGAAAACATACTAAATCAACGCGATTGCACCATGGTTATCATCTCGCATGACCGTCACTTTTTAAACAGTGTCTGCACACACATGGCTGATATGGATTATGGCGAACTCCGCGTTTATCCAGGTAACTATGACGACTACATGATTGCCGTCACTGAAGTACGTGACCGCTTATTATCTGGCAATGCCAAGAAAAAAGTTCAGATTGCCGAACTGCAATCTTTCGTGAGTCGCTTTTCTGCCAATGCCTCTAAAGCTAAACAAGCTACATCACGTGCCAAACAGCTGGATAAAATCAAACTAGATGAAGTTAAGCCCTCTAGTCGTGTTAATCCCTTTTTGCGCTTTGATCAAACTAAAAAGCTACATCGCTTAGCCTTAGAAGTTGAAAGCTTAAGTAAAGGCTATGGTGAAAAACCTTTATTCCAAAACCTAAAGCTGATGATTGCTGTCGGTGAGCGTGTAGCGGTCATAGGCCCTAACGGTATCGGTAAATCAACGTTGCTACGTACCTTGGTGGGTGACTTAACACCGGATAGTGGTATCGTCAAATGGTCTGAAAACTCAGAAATAGGTTATTTTGCCCAAGATCACACCGAAGACTTTGCCGAAAACTTAACCCTGATTGATTGGATGGGACAATGGCGTAAAGAAAGTGATGACGATCAAGCCATACGTGGCACCTTAGGTCGTTTATTATTTACCGCCGATGATATTAACAAGTCCGTTAAAGTCATTTCTGGGGGTGAGCAAGGTCGCATGTTATTTGGTAAATTGATCTTACAAAAGAACAATATCATGGTGATGGATGAGCCCACCAATCACCTTGACATGGAATCTATCGAATCGCTGAATACAGCCTTAGAAGACTATCCTGGCACTTTAATTTTTGTTAGCCATGACAGAGAGTTTGTTTCGTCGCTAGCAACCCGTATTATTGAATTAACACCGAATGGCATTGTTGATTTTAGCGGTAATTATGAAGACTATTTAAATAGCCAAGCTATTTAGTTTGCTTGAGTAAGGATGGGCAGTCTGCCTATCCTTACTCTGACTGTTTAAATAAATGAGCGCCGTCTTTGCACCAACAAACCTAATAGACTTAAGGCTAATAATGCAAAAGTAGAGGGCTCTGGTACATTTGAAGGCACATTGTAAGCAACGATATGTCCGGTATTTCCGTTGTCGCTAGTACCTGATAAATAGCGGTTAGCAGCCAATGAAGCATCATAATAAATAGTAAATTTACCCGCTAGCATACTTAATTGAGTGAGGCCGTCCACTAGATCAAGCCAACCTACCGTATAAACACCATTTAAGTTAAGACTGGCGCCACTATCAATTTGTAGTGTACCCCAGCGATATTGACCAAAAGCAGTCCCCATCGTTGTCATTTGATGCGTCGTCGACGGCGATGCGGTGAGCTCCAGCATAGCAGACGAAGTAGCCCATAATCCGGATGTACTGTTATTATAAATATCCCCCTGCATTTTGAACACATCACCTAATCCACCTGTTAAATATCAATTTGTACCCACGGTTAAGCCATTAAAAAAATTGATTGATGGGTCGCTGTGATAAGCACCATTGTTGGTAAAGCTACCCGTTTACTCTACGCCCATATCCGTCACCTTAAAGCTACCTTCATTAATGATATTGGCAGATAGCGTCTGATTTCCACCGCCATTGATAGTAACTTGACCAGCATTAGTTAAAATCCCAGTTCCTGAACTTAACGTAAAGCTACCGCCAGAATAATTAAAAGTACCATCCGTACCCACAGTCATATTGGCAGCTTTTAATGAGCCTCCGCTCTGATTAAATACACCTTGACCACCGACTATGCTGCCGGCCTCACCAACGGTGAGATTACTGCCCACCGACAATTCACCGCCAGACTGATTAACTAAACCATTGATGCCATAGTCATTACCCGCTATTGCTGGGTTACCACTAGTAGAATCGCCAGCACCAATAACGGCAGAATAATTAACGTGTAAACTACCACCCGATAAATTAACCTCACCTTGGCTGGCAACCCCAGTTGCAGCGAAAGAATTCCTCAGATCAAGTGAACTTGCGGAAGCCCCCCCCGAAGCACCATTACAAGCCGTCGCCATAGAAAATGCGCCCGTGCTTGCAATGCCGCCTGTTTGATTATAGCTAGAGGTATTGCTCGGGTCGATCATGGCATTACCAATATTTGTTTGCCCAGTCGTTAACGTACCCTTGTTAAGGGTATAGCTATCAGGTCCCTGACCACCATCATTATTGACCAACAAACTACCCGCTTGATTTTGGCCGCCATTTTGTACAAAGGTACCCGCGCCATTTTGCCCTACGATTTCTGCGCCACTAACATTAAGATTAAGCGCATGACCAGTGCCTTGATCTGTCATGGTATAGCTGCCGCTAGCATTATATTTTTTGCCTAAAGTCATACTCTGTACACTTACATTAGCAGCGCCTGCGCTATTGTCCTGAGTAAAGACGCCCTTACCTGTATTACCTACTGTAAGACTACCT
>Ga0209499_1002513_pt1 | contig 11697 bp, 12 predicted proteins | sample C_130208_EF_Meta_FD_187306 | JGI IMG/M metagenome (GOLD analysis project Ga0209499, IMG submission 187306) | Freshwater microbial communities from Lake Croche, Canada to study carbon cycling - C_130208_EF_MetaG (SPAdes) (version 2) | ecosystem: Environmental > Aquatic > Freshwater > Lake...
ATGAGGTTGTCTTCGAATCGAAGGAGGAAAGCGACGTTGAAGGCCCGGTCATGATTGGCGGCGCGCGCGCCTGTCCGCCGGAGGACTTCGGCGGAGTCTTCCAATACCTGGAAGCCATGAACGGCCAGATCGGCTGGTATCGCGGCGAATACGACCCGGAAGCCTTCGACATCAAGGAAGTCGTCTTCGGCGGCAGGAGCCGGAATCCGAAGAAGCGGAAGCTGCGGTGAGTCTTACCAGATCGTCTCGACTGCTTTCGATCGCTTCAGCAATTTATCCCGGGTCAACAGAGGAACTCCGTGATGCACTGCGGTTGCCGCGATGACACGGTCGAATGGATCGCCATGCGGCAAGTCCAGCGAAGTGGCGAGGGCCGCGATCTTCGGGTCGATGGGAATGACTCGAAAGCTCTCGGCGATTTTCGTGAGCAACACGTCGAGGCCGAGGCTTCGATCGATCCGACCCTTCGCACTCAGATGGGAGACCTCCAGTAAAACGATATCGGAAATGATCAGGCTCATGCGACTCGACGACGCGATGATCTGACGCGCGCTCTTCCCCAGTTGAGGATCCCCGGCAAGGCTCCAGAGGACGGTATGGGTATCCAAGCAGGCCTTCACAAGCTGGGGTTCCATTCGCTTTCCGGGAGAGTCGGTTCGTCCAAGCGATTGTCGGTGAAACGGAGCCGCCCTTTCAAGGAGCCCAGGATCGACTCGCCCGATACAGGTTCAGCTGTCAAACGGAGGTTCCCTTCGCGCGTGACGATGATGACCTCCTCACCGGCCATCGCGGCCTGACGAACTTTTGGGAACTCGCGCAATAGCGTGCTGACGTTTGTTTTCATGACAGTAACTTGTCAGATAAGTTGTCAAATGTCAATAATGCAAACGAAGCCTACTGAGGCAAGTGCAGAGGAAATCCCCGGGTTGAAAACCCGGGCTCCCTTTTAGTCCTTCCGCTTCAGCAGCGGGAAGAGGACGACGTCGCGGATGGTGGGGGCACCGGTGAGCATCATGATGAGGCGGTCGATGCCGATGCCGATGCCGCCGGCGGGGGGCATGCCGTGTTCGAGGGTCTCGATGAAGTCGTAGTCAACCTTCTGGGTTTCGTCGCCGGACTGGTGCTCGAGGCGTTCGCGCTGCACGTCGGGGTCGTTGAGCTCGGAGTAGCCGGGGGAAATTTCCTGGCCGTTGATGATGAGTTCGTACACCTCGACGGTCTTGCCGCCGGGCGTGAGCTTGGCGAGCGGGACGAGGGCACTGGAGACGCGGGTGACGAAGCAGGGGTTGAAGGACTTTTCCTCGACCAGCTTTTCGAAGGCCTGCTGGACGACCTCGTGGTCCTCCATCTGCGGGGAAATCTGGACGCCGAGTTCGGTGCAGCGGGCGCGACGGCCTTCGGGCGTGAGGTCGAAGAAATCCGCTCCGGAGGCTGCCGCGATGAGTTCATGGTAGTCGCCGCGCTTCCAGGGACGGTTGAGGTCGATGGTGCGAAGGACATTTCCTTCCTCGTCCTTGTGGTCGATCGTGAGGCCGCCGCAGAAGGTTTCCGCGAGGTGGCAGACGAGGCTTTCGACGAGCTCGGCCATGATCTCGAAATCGGCGAAGGCCTGGTAGGCCTCCAGCATGGTGAACTCCGGATTGTGGCGGCGGGAGATGCCTTCGTTGCGGAAGTTGCGGTTGAGTTCGAAGACCTTGGTGAAGCCGCCGACGAGGAGGCGCTTGAGGAAAAGTTCCGGGGCGATGCGCAGGGTGAGCGGCATGCCGAGGGCGTTGTGGAAGGTCTCGAAGGGCCGCGCGGCGGCACCGCCGGCGACGTCCTGGAGCATCGGGGTCTCGACCTCGAGGTAGCCGCGCTGGTGGAAGAAGTTCCGCATTTCCGCGACCATGCGGCTGCGGATCACGAAGATGGCGGCGCTTTCCTCGTTCGACATGAGGTCGAGGTGGCGCTTGCGGTACTTGATCTCGCGATCGGCGACGCCATGCCACTTGTCGGGCATCGGGCGGAGGGCCTTGGAGAGGACGGTGAACTTGGAGACCTTGATGGTGGGCTCGCCGGTGCGGGTGAGGAAGGTCTCGCCTTCCATGCCGAGCCAATCGCCGCGATCGAGGCAGTTGAAAATGGCGAGCTGTTCTTCGGGAAGGTCCTTGAGGCTGATGTAGCCCTGGATGCCGCCGTGGATGTCGGAGACCTTGAGAAAGCAGGACTTGCCCATGTTGCGCAGGGCGGAAATGCGGCCCGCGACCTTGACTTGGAGGCCTTCGGTAAAGTTCTCGAAGAGCTCGGCCGGGGTGTGGGTGGTCTCGAAGGCCGCGCCGAAAGGATCAACGCCGAGTTCACGGAGCTTTCCGAGTTTCTCGCGACGGACGGCGATGAGTTCGGCTTCGGTGGACTGGGGCTGTTGGGCGGCTTCGCTCATGACGCCGAGGGGCTTAGGGCGAAGCGGCGCAAGAGTCCAGAGACAAGAATCCGGTGGGGCCTGGGCAGGTGGAAAAGGGAACCACGGAAGGCACGAAATTTCACGAAATAGACCCGGCGAATCCGTGTTCGGTTGCCAATCTGAAGAGGCTGGCCACGAATTTCGCGAATGGTCATGAATCAGATTCTTCGGAAACCGTGAACCCGGGATTACTTCCCGGCCATCGTCGTTTCGAGGAAGGCCGCGAGACGCCAACCGGCCTTGTTCAGTTCAATCTCGACGGTTTTCGAGGCGAAGACCGCGTAGCTGGAGGTCCCAAGGTGAGGCTTTTCGATCGCGGTCCAGGCGAGAAGGGGCTTGCCGTTGCGGTTGTCAAATTCCTGCTGCGGCAGAATCTGCAAGCGCTTGTGGGCCTCGGTGGCGAGCGGGAGGATTTCGTCAGCCCATTTTTCGGACCACTGCTCGAATTTAAGCGCGGGATCGAGTTTCCAGTTGGCGGGTTCCTTTCCGGCGAGCTGGAGTGCCCAATCGCGGGGCGTGAGGGTGTCGCTGGTCTTGTTCTGGCTGCGACGCTGGAAAGTAAGAGCGGATTCCACCGAGTCGAAATCCCAGTAGGCATGGAGGTTGGTCGCACCGAAGTTGATGTCGTTTCCACCGCGGTCGTGCAGGGCCTCGGGGTGGAGATTCGGGTCGAGGAGATTGCCTTTCACATCGAGAAACGCCGCACCGACGTGCATCGGCTGGTGGATGTCGCCGACGTAATGGGCGAGCAGGACGACGGCGACGCCCGGGGTGATTTTCCGGTCGTTGTCGGGCTTTTCCGAACCGGCGAGGACGCGACCGCAGAAGGTGATCATCCGGACGATGTCCCACTTCGACTTGCCGACCTTGGAGGCGGCGTAGCTGGGTGACTGGAAAGGGACGTCGGTGTAGTGGAACCAATGATGCGAGGGGGGGATTTTGTTTTCGTCCTCGATCTCGGACGGTGGATTGGCCTCGCGGAAGGCGAGGAGCTGTGCTTCGAGCGCGGGATTTTCCGGGAGCTTGAAATTGCCGGTGGCCTTGTCTTCGCCGCGGAGTTCGTCGGGAATGGTGGACGCGCGTTGGAGTGTCACCGTGCCGAGCAGCTTCTTGAGGGCGGCCTCGGCGGCTTTTCCCTCGATCAATTTATCCGCCAAGGCACCGACGATGCGGTGGCCGTTTTCGCTGTAGGCAGCGAGGGGGCAGAGCGAAATTGCCTGGACCAGCGCGAGGAGGCTGAGGGATTTGAAAGCCATGGGACCACTATCGGTGCATCGATCGTGCCAGACGAAGGGTAATCGCGTGTCAGAACTGCCAGCCGACGCCGATGGTAAAGCCGAGGGAGTCGATTCCCGGGTTGGGATCGGTTTGGCCGCCATTCGAGTGATGGAGGAAATACGCGCCGCCCATGATCGAAATGTCCTTGGTGATTTCGTGGCGGATGCCTAGCTCGGAGAACCAGTTCAGGGTGAAGTCCTGACCCTGTCCGCCGACCACGCGGGTGGAGTCGGTCAGGCCAATGCCGCCACCGATTGAGAAGTAGACAGAGGTTTTGCCACTGGGGAACCAGTATTCGAGGGAAGGCGCGGCATTGAGGCCGATGTAGTAGCTTTCGGGGCCTTTGATGATCGACTCGGTGAGGAGGGCGAAGCGGTTGCGTAGTAGAAATCGGGCACCGTCTTGGCCGGTCCAGAATTCGAACATCATCGGACTGCGGAGGACGAGCTGGGTGGGGATGATCTCGTAATCGAGCGGCGTGTTGTTGCCGATGTTCGAGGTGTAGCCCGTCTGAACGGCGAGTTCCCAACGGTCTGCCGCGTGGCTGGCCGTGGTGGCGGCAAGAGCGGAGCCGGAGGAAAGCACGAGGGCGATGAAAAGTGAGCGGTGCATGGGAGTCGGGAGTGGATGGTTTAGAAATCGTCTTCGTCGCCCGGGACCGGAGGGATGATGTCCTCGCGCATCAGCAGGCGTTCCAGGTCGAGGTCGTCGAGGAGATCTTCCCGGGTCCCGACGACGATGGCGGCGTAGGGCGTGATTCGGTCGAGCTCGGCGATGGCGCAGTGGACCATGGATACGACGATGTCGGCATCGTATTTTTCGCGCTCGAAGAGATTGGTGATGCGGAAGACGAGCCGGTCGCGGTCGATGTCCAGCTCGAAGCCGCCGAGCGTGAGCTGCTTGTTGGCGCGGGTGAGGAGCTCCAGCACATAGCGCAGATGCTCTTCGTCCGGCTGCAGGCGTCCCTCGGCAACGATGGCGAGGGCGTTGATCGCCGGGTAGGCCTGGACGACCAGTTCGACGCGGGTGTGGTGTGCATCGAAGACCGCGCGGATGACATCGCGGCCCTCGACGAGCTCGCAGTGCCAGCCGTTTTGACCGAAGGTGTTTTCGACGGACTGGATTTGAAGGGAAGGCGGTCGCATGGGCGGAGGATGAACGGCGAAAGCGGAACGTCCAACCCGGAAGACGGTTTCCGTTCCAATTCCCGCGCATGTTTCCGATTGCCTCACGGCGGCGGGATGACGAGTCTGTAGCCCAATCTCAATCAGACACGCACATGGGACTCATGGACTTCATCAAGGGGGAACTGCTCGAAATCATCGAGTGGCAGGACGATTCGCGCGACACCATCGCCTGGCGTTTTCCGGACGACGACAAGGCGATCAAGAATGGGGCGCAGCTCATCGTTCGTGAGAGCCAAACCGCGCAGTTCGTTTACGTCGGCCAGTTCGGCGATGCGTTCGGTCCGGGCAAGCATTCGCTGGTGACCGACAACATTCCGGTCCTTTCCCGCCTAAAGGGCTGGAAATACGGCTTTGAGAGCCCCTTCAAGGCGGACGTTTATTTCGTCAACACCCGCCTGTTCACCGGCAACAAGTGGGGTACCGCGAACCCGATCATGCTGCGCGACCAGGACCTCGGCATCGTCCGCGCCCGGGCCCACGGCACCTATGATTTCAAGGTAACCAACGTGCCGCTCTTTCTGAAGGAGGTCGCCGGATCGGATCATGATTTTCGCGTCGATGAATTCGCCGACACCATGCGTTCGCGCATCGTTAGCATTTTCTCCGACGCTCTCGCCACCGCCCATGTGCCGGTCTTTGACGTGGCGACGCGCTACATGGACCTCGGCGACGCCCTGTTGCCGTTGATCAACCCGATTATTTCCACGAAATACGGCATCGAGGTCGCGAGTTTCGTAGTCGAGAACGTCTCCGTTCCGCCGGAAGTCGAGGAGGCCATCGACAAGCGCTCGGCGATGTCCGCCATCGGCAATCTCAACGACTACGTGAAATACCAGATGGGCCAGGGGATGGTCGCAGGAGGAGGTGCAGGCCCCGGCGGCATGGCGGCGGAAATGGCCGTAGGATTCGCGATGGCGAAGGACCTGATGGCGCAGTCCAATCCGTCCGGCGCAGGTGCCCCGCCGCCGCTTCCGGGCGCCGCCGTCGTCGCGGCAAACCCTGACATCCTCGATCCCGGCTCGGTCGCCCGTATTCTCGGCGTCTCAGAGGCCGATGTCATGGTCGAGATCGAGTCCGGCAAGCTCCCGGCGAAGAAAATCGGTTCTAGCTATCGCGTGACCCGCGCCGCGCTCGATGCCTTCCTTGCCGATTGATCCTGTGGCTGGAGCGTCTCCGCTCCAGTTTGTCTCTGGAGCATCCTGCTTCGAGTCCCAGTCATGGAACGCCCGAGCGACCCACCTCCGCTGCCTGAAAAAACCGCGCCGCCGCCCCTTCCTGGGCCGGTTGGCACGGCCTCCGAGGTGCGCTCGCTGAGCCGCCACGTTTGTCCGGAGTGTGGCGGCAAGGGCGAGTGGGATCCCGGAAAAAAGCAGCTCGTCTGCCCCTATTGCGGAAACATCTTCGAACGCGTCGGCCCGCCACCGCTGCTCGGGGCGGTGCTCGAACACGACCTCGATCAGGCGATTGCGGAACTCGGCGCGAAGGCCACCACCGTCGATACCACTAGCCGCCATGTGCAGTGCAACAACTGCCACGCGGTTCTCGTTCGTTCGGCCGACACGGTGGCGCAGCACTGTGATTTCTGTGGTTCGCCCGAGCTGCTCGACTACGCGGAGATCAACAGCCCGATCCGCCCGGAATCCCTCCTGCCGGGGCAGATTTCCAAGGAACAGGCCTACCACTCGCTGAAGGACTACCTCGCCTCGAAATGGTTCGCTCCCAGCGACCTCAAGCGGCGCAACCTGGTCGACCGGATGAACCGCGTCTACCTCCCCTACTGGACCTTCGATTCGAGTGCGGAGTGCCCGTGGACGGCGGAAAGCGGTAACTACTACTACGAAACCGTCACCGAGCGGGACTCCGAGGGCAATACCGTCAGTAAGCAGGAGCGTCGCACCCGCTGGAGCCCGGCCAGCGGGCACGTCTCGACGTTTTTCGACGACATCATCATTTCCGCCTCGCGCGGGCTCGATGGCGAACTGCTGACCAAGATCGAGCCCTTTCCAACCAAGAGCCTCATTCCCTATGAGACGATGTATGTCTCCGGTTGGCAGGTGGAGCAGTATCAGGTCCCGCTGGTCGATGCCGCACGTTCCGGTTTCGGGACGATGCAGGCCCTCCTTCAGGAAATGTGCGGCCGCGAGGTGCCGGGCGACACCTACCGGAATCTCCAGATTTATCCCGAATTCTCCGACAAGACCTTCAAGCACATCCTCGCCCCGGTCTGGTTGCTGGCCTATCAGTACCGAGGAAAAATCTGGCAAGGCGTCGTCAACGGCGTAACGGGGACGACCGCCGCCAAATTCCCGATCAGCCCTTGGAAAGTCGCGCTGGTCGTCGTCCTGGTTCTCCTCGCGCTCCTGGTGTTCGTCGGAATCACGCGGAGCTAGGAAAGCGTCCCTGAATCGCCTTGGTCAGCAAGTCCCGCTGCAGCCGCGCGATGGGTCGGAGCGAGAGATGCAGGCCGGCGGTTTTCTCCAGATTGTAATGCAGCGTCAGGCGTCCGGCAGCGATTTCGGCCGAGTCGATTTGCGCCCAGGCGATCAACTGCATGCCTGAATCCGGTCGGAACAGCGGGAAAATCTCCACTCCGATCGGGCTCAGGATCAGGTAGGCGTGGCGGGTGCAGCGAACTGCCAGGCGGATCGTCAAGGTGGCCAATCCCAGTGGAACAAGCCCCCAAGCCGGGTGTGGAAGCTCGGCGTGCTCGGCCCGGTAGGGAGCCACCAAGACGAACACCAACGCCGTCATCACCAGCACCGCCGCCGCCAGCCAGAAGCCTGTGGCCTGACCGGCGCGAGTGAAACGAAGCTCCTTGTGGGCTTGGGCGACGGCCATGTGGCGGCACTTTTGAACGCGGCGGAGGGTTTGGAAAGGCGATTGCGATCCGACATCCCCCGAAAAAGGCGAATTTATTTTGAGCATTTTTATTTTTTCAGGTCAAAATACGTTCCTGCGGAGTTGAACATCTGAAACAACTCCTCTGAAAACACTCCCACTCCAACCAACGAACTCCATGAAACTGATCCTCAGCGCCATCTGCGCCGCCTTCATCACCGTTCCACTTGCGTTCGCCTCCGATTGCGACAAGTGCAAGAAGGGCGAAGAAACTAAAGAAAAGAGCACCCTCGCCGAATGCAGCAAATGCAAGAAGGGCGAAAGCGAAGAAGAAAAGGCTAAGGGTACCCTCGCGCATTGCGGCAAGTGCGGCAAAGGTGAGCACAAGGACGGCGACGGCACCAAGAAGGATGGCGACGAGCCGAAGAAGGAAGGCACTCTCGCCCATTGCGGCAAGTGCGGCAAAGACGCTCACAAGGACGGCGACGGCGCCAAGAAGGATGGCGACGAGCCGAAGAAGGAAGGCACGCTCGCCCATTGCGGCAAGTGCGGCAAGGATGCCCGCAAGGACGGCGACGGCACCAAGAAGGATGGCGACGAGCCGAAGAAGGAAGGCACGCTCGCCTAATTCTGGCATCCGCCTGATTGATTTTCAAAAAGCCGTCGGTGATCCCGACGGCTTTTTCGTGACGAAACGGCTCCAACAGAAGCCCCGGTGAGCCTTGAGTGCCCGTTGCGAGTGATTCCTGACCTTGCTCCGAGCCCTGAGCACGAGCAGCTTCTTCACGCCAATGTGCACTTCTTCCCCGCCGCCCGTTAAGCCTTGTCCGTTTCTGCCGGAGATCGGTGGCGCGCGGTTTCCTGCCGCGGTGTTGAGTGCTTTTCGCGACGGGCCGCGTGGCGCTGAGTTTTTCCATCAATGCCTCCGCTGTGCGCAGTCGCGGTGGCTTGAGGGACTGCCGGCCCAGGCCTTGCTGATGCTCAACCGGGCGATGGGCGCGCGACTCGATCCAGCCGCGAATGCCGGATCGCCTGTTGCCGATCCAATCCCGTATCGGGCGGTCGTCTGGATTCTCAGGCACGGAGACGCCGTTGGCTTCATCGGAAACCCGCGACGTCATTTCCAGCATCTGGCGACGCGGATGAGCGGGCACGAGACCGAGCGTCGGACCGCCCGTGCCTGGGCCTGCTGGGAGTTGGCAAAACTCGCAGGCCCGGACTGGTCGGCGGATGTCGAGCAACTCGAACGTGAGGGACGGGTTGAGCCGACGCTTGAAGAGGTCACAAAAAACCTCGCCCGGCATGGGCTGCCGGGCGAGGTCGATGAGTGGCTGAGGGCGATGGCAGAGGCTTAGGCCAAGATATCCATGACCGGCACGCCCTTGTCCGCGATCTTGAATGGGCGCGCCGACGGTGACATCACCACCGTGTCCCATGGCAGGCCGAGTGCTTGGGCGATGGTGGCGTTGAAGTCCTGAACGGAAACGAGCTTGTCCTTCACCTTGTTGCCGGTGGCATCGCTTTCACCATGCTTGTAGCCGCCCTTCACGCCGCCGCCAGCGAGCAGGCAGGAGAAGACGTTCGGATGGTGATCCCGGCCATTCTTGTGTTCGACATTGATCACAGGCGAGCGACCAAACTCGGTGGCGACGACCACGAGGGTGTCCTTGAGCTTGCCGCGTTTATCGAGGTCATTGATCAGGGCGGAGTAGGCCTGGTCGAATTCCTTGCAGCGGCCTTCGATGGCCGTGAAATTGTCATAGTGGGTGTCCCAGCCACCGAGCTGGACCTCGACGAAGCGAACGTCATGTTCCACCAGGCGCCGCGCGAGCATGCAGCCTTGGGCAAAGCGACCGCTGCCGTAGAGATCCCGCGTCGCTTGCGTTTCCTCGCTCAAGTCGAAGGCCTTGAGATCCTTGCTGTTCATCAGGCGGATGGCCTCGCGATAGAGGTCTTCGTAGGCTTTGACGTCGGCGTTGGGATACTTGCTGTGGAACTTCTGGTTCAACTTGTCGGCAAGGCTGAGACGGCGATCGAAGTCCTCCTTGGGCACCTCGCCGGGGCGCTTGGAATCCTGAAGCCCGTCCGAGGCATTGCCGATCGGGGCGGCGGAATACTTAGCACCAAAAAACCCGCCGCCGGATTGATCGGCGGAGGTGTCGATCGCCACGAAGCCGGGAATGTCCTTGTTGATCCGGTCACCGAGCTTGAGCACCCAGGCGCCGAGGGCGGGGTGCTTGATCGTGCCGCGCAGCGCGTAGCTGGTGTGCATGATGTAGGAGCCCTGCTCGTGCGCGCCCTGGGTGGAGTTCATCGAGTTGATGACGGTCACCTTGTCCATCACCTGAGCGGTCTTGGGAAGATGCTGGCCGATGAGGATGCCGTCCGCCTTGGTGGGGATGGCCTCCATTGGCCCCATCACGTCCTTCTTCTTCGGCTTCGGATCGAAGGTATCGAGGTGGCTCATGCCGCCGTTCATGTAGAGGTAGATGACATACTTCGCCTTGGCGCTGGCCTTTGCCCCGGCGGTGCTTGGCGCAGCGGAGGCGACGGATCCCCCGAACATCGGAAACAGGTGCACGCCGAGGTAAAGCCGCGCGGCATTGGACATGAAACGACGGCGGGTGAACTCGTCGTGGCGGTTGAAATCGGAGGGGTTCATTGGAGGAAGAGGAATTCAGATGACATCACGAGCGAGGAAACGATGTTGCGGTAGCCATTCTGCGAGGAGGCCTTCACCTCCGCGAGCATCCAGCCCATTTCCTCGTCGCTTGGAGGGCGGCTGAGAATCGCGATGTAAAGGCGGCGGATTTTTTCCGCATCCGTGCTCGCTCCCTCGAGGCTCTTGTAAAGGTGGGCGTTGGGGTTGTTGACCAGTTGGCGCTGGACGAAGCCGTTCATCAGGGCGAGCACTTGGCCGATGTTCGGCTCGCGGCTGGAGGCGTCCACCACCTCTCGATCGGACTGGCCGAAAAGATAGAGCAAGTGGTCGCGCGGGGCCGGTGACGGTAGCTCGGAGGCCCGGACCTGGGCATCCTTGTTGTAGGTCTTCACGGAGTTCATCATCATGCTATCCGATCCGCTGCTGCCACCGCCGCTGCTCTTGATATCTTCGACGAATTTCTTGAAGTAGGAACGGACTTCCCGCTCGCTCTTGAGCGCCAGAACTTCCTGCGAGAGCTGCGGCATCGTCTTCTTGCCGACGAGCACCCGCTTGCCACCGACGTAGATGCTGTCGTCCAGCGTGCGGCGCGCCTGTTTATCCGGATCACCACCTGCCAGCGTGATCAGGGAGTCCCAGATCTGTTCGGCGCTGATGCGGGCGATCTTCCGACCGTGGAAATCATCACCACCTTCGACCACCGAGGTGTCGGGATTGGTGGCGAATTGGTAGGTGCGGGTGGAGAGCAGCACTTTCTGGAAGGCTTTCTGGTCATACTCGAGATCGACCATCAACTGCTCCAGATAGGTCATGAGTTCCGGGTAATTCGTCTTGGGTGCGGGAATGTAAATATCCGCCGGCTCGTAAACCGCCTTGCCCATCACCCGCTTCCACAGTCGGTTGGCGATGTTTCCCGCGAACTGGGTGCCGGTTTTTGAAACGACCCAATCCGCGAGCTTCGCCCGACCGTTGTCTTCGTCCTTTTTGTCCGACATGTGCACACTCTTTCCGAAGGGGGTCTTGGCGGCGACGAGGTCGCCCGGCCTGCCATCGTGATACTGGTAGTCTTCCGGAAGTGCGATCCGCCCCGTGCCGCCGCCTGCTAGACTCATGCCGTAGACCCGGTCCCAGATCACCTGCGCCGCTGCATAGTCGGGCGAACGCTGGCCATCGCCTTTGGTCAGTTCATTCCAGAGCGGCTGCATGAGGTCCTGCTTGACCGTGCCCTGGCCGTGGGTGAAGGCGGCGAGCTCGTAGAAATCCCTGCGCTCCGGCCTGTCGTCCGAGCTGGC
>Ga0209499_1002514_pt1 | contig 11692 bp, 7 predicted proteins | sample C_130208_EF_Meta_FD_187306 | JGI IMG/M metagenome (GOLD analysis project Ga0209499, IMG submission 187306) | Freshwater microbial communities from Lake Croche, Canada to study carbon cycling - C_130208_EF_MetaG (SPAdes) (version 2) | ecosystem: Environmental > Aquatic > Freshwater > Lake | place...
CTTTCAGGTCCTGCCATGGGTCCCGGTAACCCGGCTGTGCCTGTCCTAAATCGTATGCCGACTGATATCACGACAGAAGCGATGTTCGGATCTTCTTCACCTGTTGCCTACTATTCTGCTGCTCAAGCCCGTGGTTGCGGAGCAGGTGAATTTGATGGCTACGGTCCTGGTGCCAGCATGGGCTCTAATGAAGTTCCCAAGAGTCGCAGCCGCTCAAGAAGACAGCGTGGTGGTGCTGCGTTCACACTTCCTGCATCTCAGCCCATGAGTGTAATTCCTCAAGAAATCATCCGTACAACAATGGGTCAGCCTAATCCTATCGTTTCTACATCTAATCCGGTCATCCCTGGATTTAAGATGCAATATTCACCTCTTGCTGGCACCTTAGATGACTCTGCCCAGCGTATCACTTCTTCCTTGCCCTTAGTTTGGAAACAGACGTAAGTAAAACTTCCAATCTTTAAATGCGTTTCTATTTATTTTTTGCAGTTAGACTGTATAAAATTAATAGAGGTTTCCAATAGGAAACGATAATATGGCTCAACCTACGGATTCCATTAGTGATTTAGCATCTAGTTTAATAACACTCTATTTTACAAATTCTTCAACAAACCTATCACGATATGCAATTGATAGTTACAATTATTTTGTAAATAAAGAACTACCCGAATTGCTTTTTAATCAGAATCCTACTACAATTCTGAAAGAGCCCCTGGGACCCAAAGAGGATGGTCAGTATGTATATAAAACTGAGATTTTCTTTGGAGGACAAGCAGATAAGGCTGAAAATCTAGGAATACAATTTGGATATCCGATCATTACGCTGGATGGTGGAAAGACTGTCCGCCGTATGTTTCCTCAAGAAGCACGTCTAAGAAATCTTTCCTATTCAGCAACTGTTCTTGTTGATATCCGCATCAAGGTCACAATGACTACAATCGTGGCTGGAACTGGAGTTGGCGGTGTTCCCCCAATCTATGCACCCCAAGAAATCTTGAATATTGAAAGAAAGTCATTTGAACTCTTTAAACTCCCTATTATGTTACGATCAGCATTATGCGTGACAAATACGATTGAAGCCCCTCGTCTTACAACATTAGGCGAATGCCAATATGATCAAGGTGGTTATTTCATTGTGGATGGCGCAGAGAAAGTTCTGATCACGAGCGAAGATCAAGCATTCAATAGTATCTATGCTGGAAAGAAGCCTCAAGCAGATCAGAAAATAGCAGCATTTGCAACCTGCTCATCTTTGAACCCTAAGAATAAGCAAATTAGAAGAACTGCCCTTTTCTTAGAAAGAGAAACAGGTGCAATTCGTGTCAGTCTACCTTTTGTCAGAGGCACAGTTCCTCTTTTTATTGTTTTCCGTGCCTTTGGCATTCAAACAGATAAAGATATTGTTCAAATGATTGTACCTGATTTAGATTCTGATGAGATGAAGATTCTTGAACCTATGTTAATTGCCTGTATCCATGATGCCTATCCTATCACTGATTCCTATCTAGCCATTCAATTCTTACGCACTTTGACAAAAGGATTCTTGGATGAGACTGTACTTGATATTTTAATCAATAATACATTTATGCATGTTTCTAATACATTTCAAGCAAAGGCTCTTTTCTTGGGTGAAATGAGCAGACAACTTCTTCGGGTTGCGGCTGATTTGGATGCTAACACAGATCGTGACGATATTCGTAATAAGAGATATTTAACTGCTGGAACTTTAGTCCGTGAACTATTTACTTCCTGCTGGAAACAGTGGATCAAACTCATCACCTTGAATATTGACAAGGAATACAACTATAACAGATCTATCTATGAAGGTATGAATTTCGTAAATATGTTTTCTGAAGGCAATTTACCTAAAATGATGGACGGAAGTCCGTTAAATCTTTCCATTTTGCGTGGATTTAGAGGAAAGTGGGGAACAGATTCTACCAATGAACGCAAGGGAGTTATCCAACCTCTTGCAAGAATCAGTTTCATGGATGCAATGTCCCAAGTTCGTCGTGTATCTCTTGATTTTACTCTAAAGTCACCGGGACCGCGTCGCCTCCACCCTTCTCAATGTGGCTTCTTCTGTATTTCTGAAGTACCTTCTGGTTTTAGCATTGGTATTACAAAGAATGCTTCAATCTTTACAATCTTTTCTCTAGCAGAATCCACTCAAGGAATGCTAGAATTCTTATATAAGAAATGTGGTGTTGTTCCTCCACAGAAAGCAAATCAAAATAAGAGACAAACTTGGTGCCGCATTCAAGTAAACGGTGGAACTGTAGGTTTCATTAAGGATCCTGAAATGGTGGTAACTGTTCTAAAACTCTGTAAGCAAACAGGATGCACGGGTCCTACAACTTCCATTTCTTTTAACCGTTCTTCAAGAACAGTAAAAATTTTTATGGATGAGGGACGTCCATGCAGACCTTTATGGATCTTAAGATCTGGTGACTCTCGTCTGTCACCTCTAGCAAAGCGCATGGATGAAGTTGGATGGAAGGGTCTTATTAAGGGTATTCTTGCAGAAACAAGAGATCGTGAATTCTATGATACCGGTTTTGTTGATCCGTTTCCCACTGAAATGGTCTTGCAGAGATATGTTGATAGAATGATACCTTATGCATCTGCACTAGAGTATGTGGATCCTTACGAACAGAATGAAGCATATATTTCATGGAATGGCTCAAGTGATTTAGAGGCACAGCACACTCATTGTGAAATTCATCCGTCTACAATGTTCGGATTTGTTGGATCTATGATTCCGTTTGCAAATCACAATCAGTCACCTCGTAATCAACTTTCTTGCAGTCAAAGTAAACAGGGAATTGGTTTCTATTCATCACAATTCATGAATCGTTTTGATACCTATGGAACACAAATGTGCTACGGAGAAGCACCTATTGCTCGTACACTCTACTACGATTTGATTGCAGATGGAAATATGCCGTATGGAGTAAATTGCATTGTTGCTCTAGCATCTTTTGACGGATACAATATGGATGACGGTATTCTATTTAATTCATCATCTATTGAACGTGGTCTCTTTAGACATTTGTCTTTTAAAACATATGATGGAGTTGAGGAGAAAGATTCTATTTCTGGTTCTTTAACCAAGATTGGAAATCCTAACAGAATAACATCTTGGACATCACTTCGTCCCGGTATTGACTATTCACAGTTAGATGAGGATGGAATCATTAAGGAAGGAGCGATGGTTGATTCTAGTACTGCGCTAATTGGTCGCTATACCACATTTCCTGAGACAGGACAAATCAAGGATGCAAGTATAACACCGACTGTATTCACACAGGGACGTGTTGAGAAGGTTGTTGTCCTGCATCAGCAAAATGGTTTACGCTTAGTGCACATTCGTATCTTTGAGATGAGAGTACCGGAACTGGGTGATAAATTTTCAAGCCGTCACGGACAGAAAGGAACAATTGGTATGCTAAGACCTGCTTATGATTTACCTCGTTGCCGCAATGGCATAACTCCGGATATTATTGTAAATCCGCACTGTATTCCTTCACGTATGACAGTTGCCCAGATCATGGAAATGATTACTTCTAAGGTTGGAGCACAATGCGGAGCAAAGATGAATGCAACCTGTTTTACAAATGATGAAAGGCACCACGATATAATGGGAGCCGCGCTAGAGGCAGAAGGTTTTGATAAGAATGGTGAAGAAATTATGTATTCGCCTTTTACGGGAAAGCAGTATACGAGCACAATCTTCTCATGCCCCTTATATTTTATGCGTTTGCGTCATTTAACGATGGATAAGTTGAATGCTCGTGGAGCAGGAAGAAAGGAGCAGCGCACTCATCAGCCGACAGGTGGTCGTGGTAATGAGGGTGGTCTACGTATTGGTGAAATGGAACGTGACGTATTAATTGGTCACGGTATTGCAAACTTTTTGGATGAGCGCATGATGAAGTGCTCTGATGAAGCGGAATTCTGGATATGTAATAGTTGTGGACAGATACCAATTTTCAATGAGGAAGAGTCAATCTATGTATGCCCGAGTTGCGATGGACCGGTTAAATTCGTTGGATCAACTGAAGAAACAATTGAAATGATCAAGCCTATTACAAGAAGTCGTGCTACTTTTGCAAAGGTAAAGATGCCGTATGCATTCAAACTCTTGAATCAAGAATTGGGCACTTATATGAATCTTGGAATGCGATTTGTGCATGAGGGAGTTGCGGCGCGACTCAAGGATGAATCATGGGATTGGACATCAATTTCTACTGATGAGGCGCGAATTGAATTGAAGCCGCTCCCTGAATTTGACCCGGTACCTTTACCGTCATCTGGTCAAAATGGAGTTGCGGGACCACCTGTATCTGACTTACAAGTTCTAGTTGAGAAGGAAGAGCCAGTAGAACCTTTACCGCCGAATCCCTTAGTTGAAGCCGAAAGAAAGAGGGCGGATGAAGCGGAGGCAGCATTAGCAGCGGCTGAAGAAGCAGAGCCTAAACCAGAAACATTTAAGATTGAATTACCTGAAGGTATAGGTAGCGCGGGAGGACCACCTGCCCAAAGAGGTGGTGGACAAAATATAGTAATTAATCTAACATCTGCATTAAAGGGTGCTGGTCGTCCTGCAACGGGTCATCATGGTTATGTACCAAAGAGGAAGGGAGTTCGCATAAATGAAATGTTTAGGGAACAAGAAGGTGGAGGTGAAGAACCTGTGGTTGCTATAAAACAGCAGGAACAAAAAGGAGGTGGTCCAGTTACAATTAGAGTTCAAAAGGATGGAGAAGATTCACATGAGTAAAACATTCTGCACAGAAAGTATAAAAGTTGAAAGCCTAATATTCTTAAAGAATAGGTAATGGATCCCGAAATCAAAGATTTAGTTCTACGTAGCCGACCTGTAGTATTGGAACTGCTAGAGGCCCGCGGATTTGACACAAGTCCCTATACAGATCAAGCACCATCAGCAGTTTACCAACTTGCAATGGCTGCTCTTAATCAACCTGGAGCAACTCCACTAAAGATTCGCGCCAAAAGACGCTCAGATACTTCAGCAACACATGAGTATTGTGAAGTTGTGTATCTAATCTTTGAACGTCTGAAGCCCACAATTAATAAGAAGTTATTTGAGGGCGAAAATCGCTGGTCATATCTAGAAACTCCTGAAAATACAGAATATGTATTTATTCTGGGTGAACCGTATCATGAAATCTTTGATCTAATTGCCACACAGGCATGGCAGAAGAAGGTTAAACTGAGTTTCTTCCAGATTAAGTCACTTATTATGAATCCCTCAAAGCATGATCTAGTTCCTCTGCATGAGAAGGTACCGATTGATGAGATTCCCTCTTTAAAGAAGGAGTTAAATCTAGTTTCTTTAACAAAGTTGCCGCAGATTAAGTATCATGTTGATATGCAATCTCGTTGGTTAGGTCTTACACCCGGTGATGTGGTGAAGATCACCAGACCATCACCAACAGGTGGCGAATACACACTTTGGCGACTTTGTACGGTTTAAATAGAGATGTCCTGGACAGAAGAAAAGCAAAGACTTTGGGACCAAAAAAAGGAGGCATTAAGTGCGGGATTTGAGCAACTTAAGAATGCATATCTGCAAACTGCACAAAGTTCGCCAGATGATACCTCAAGACTTAATTTTTATGAAAATCAAATGAGACAACTAAGGGAAGAATTATCCACCCTAATTGTTGATTTAAAATATTCATTAGAAGACACAAGGGAAAAGGTTGGAAATATAGATGAACCAATTCTTGCTCTGGAAAAGCGTTTGGAAACTCTTAAAAAGGAGGAGGGAAACCTTGAACTGAAGAAAGCAACAAGACAAGATCAAGTAGCATCATTGGATTCCCGCGGTCAGCCGAATAATCACACAATTGGATTTTTTATGATAAATAGTTTATCTAAGCCCGAGTGGATGATATTTACAGCAACTCTATTAGCAGCCTTAGGTTTATACTTGCTTGGATCTCAAATGACTAGATATTTAGGAAATTTGGGTGTTGTATTGCCTTCTTTTTCATCACAGGAAATACCTGGTAGAATTATGACACCTTTAAGATACCGAATGAAAAAGTAATCTTTTAATCTAATAGGATGTCCCAAGGCACTGATTTTTCCTTTAGAAAGGACGCACCCATTCTTGCAGGTATGACGCCTGGTTGCTCAGTAGATAATTCTATTAATGATATCAGCGCGACTGTTGCTTACCCTAATGGAATTGCCTTCTCTGGATTTGAACTAGTAAACCAAAGAATCCCGGCAGATGTCCTGGCTGCTAAAGTTCAAAGTCTAACTTCTGCTGGAATTATTCCTGATAATAAGAAGTTGGTTGATGATCAAATTGCTGTTGACAGTCAGTTTTATAAGACAGTTTCTCTAGAATACTGCTATTATGAGAATCGTTACACCTATTTGCTAAAGAAGTATTTGAAGTTACTTATGTCAGATATCCAGTCTGATCTTCAAATGGCGCAGAGTGTAAATGGCTCGGTTGTTGATTTGAACAAGAAGTTACAAAGTCTCCTGGAAATCATGAATTTCATTTCTAACGATCGTGCGAAGAGAGTTGATGGATATCGTGCACACCTTAAGTCAGGAAATGTAATTGTTAATTCAAATTTGGATAAGTTAACTGCGTTGAAAACACAGTTGGGACAAGGCAATCTTAAACTTACAACACAAAAGGAAATGCAGAAGTTTACGGAGGAGAAGAACCGTGCTCTCCGTGTGCAGATTACCGTATTTGCTGTTTTGAACGTTGTCGCGTTGGGAGTTGTTTACACAGCATATAACCAGATGCGCTAAGCATGCAACAAGTGATGAAAATAAAAATTATTGATTTTAAACTTCTATGAAGTCTGAAGCCAATGAAAATTCATCGTCTTTGATAGAGAGATGGCAGATTATCAGAACCTACTTGTCAATGCCTCAATGGCAGTGAATGACATTGAAAAAATAGAGTTCAAGTCTGAACTCTTAAGAGACCCGGTGAAGGCTCAGCAGTATGCGCAGGATAGACAGGATAAAGTCACGAATGAAACTATCCAGATCAAGCGTGGCAACTTTCAGAAGGCTTATTATGACATGGGACGTTACATGGACATGGATCACCATGCTCGTTACTATGATTCACGTAATACGGACCTAGCGAATGCCCAGAATAATATCATTCAACTTGCATCTGCCAACACAACATCAATGACATATGATACTTCTAACACACGTCGTCAATTCTTAATTAATGAATGGTATGCGCAAAATAAGTTGGAGTCCCTCTTTTTCTTGCAGGTGGCTTTCCTGGCTCTAATCGCCTCTCTTCTCATTTTGATGTTAGGCAAGATGAATGTTTTTCCTTATCTCTTCGGAAAGTATATCATCTTTATTATTGCCGCCGCCGCTGCCATAACGGGTATATATCGCTTTAACTATACTAGATACACACGTGATGTGCAGTACTGGAATAAGCGTTCATTCGGTGGAAACCCCAGTGCAATGAAGGCAGAGAACTTGTGCAAACTTGCAACAGATGCTGCTAATGCTGGTGGTTCTTTAGCCGAAAATGCAATTGGAATGGCTACTGGAATAGATATAAGTATGGGACCGGGTGGTCCGCCTAATGGAGGTGCGATCCCTCAATAATCCTGATTCTCAGATTAGAATAAAATGATTCTATGTTTTTACAAAATATAGAACCACGATAGGGAATGGATAAAGAAAATAAAATTCGTGAACTTGCCAAAAAAATGAATGAAAGGGAAGATGAATTTAATGCTGAAAAAGGCATTTTTGATGTTCTTCTTCTAAATGGTAAAACCCTGAGTGCTCTAGTTATGAGCAGTTCAAAGAAAGTGTCTACACAAGGAAAGTACAAAGAACATTTGGAAGAACAAATCAAGAAATCTGAGAAAAAAATTAAGGACTTAAAAAATGATGATAAGTTTTACAGAAGGGATTTTATTGAAGGAAAACCTTTGACAGCCCAACCGAGTCCCTTTTGGAGCAATAGAGATAATCATATTTTAACTGCTTTTTGGTCTGCCATTTTCTTGATTCTTTTTTCAGTTATAACGACTATTTTATCATTACCTCTGCAGGGAGCATTTACAGATACTGTAAGAACACTTCTAGCAGTTATTGTATTTATCTTTGTTCCGCTATTTGTGGTGTATATAGTTCAGAACTTCGGCTAAGCGAAGCGACTATGTGTAACTTATCAACAAAGCGAAGCGACTATGTGTAACTTATCGACTAAGCGGAGCGGCTAAGACGGCTTCTTCTTCTTAGGCTGCTTCTTTACTTTTACTTCAATAACATCTGCTTCTTCAACCTCTGTTACAGGGGCTACAGGAGCTGCATCTGCATCTGGCGGAATAATTTCAACGGAGGGTTCATCAGGTGGAGGGAGATCAATAAAATTTCCGCTGACATCTTCACCTTCAATTGCAATACGCACACCACGATAAGCCTCCTTGCCATCCTTCTTGTCAAGAATCGGCTTGCCATATTTCTCAATCATCTTACGACGAACATCTATAGGTGTTAACGCCTTCTTATCGGGTTCACCTGCCAACCAGTTCTTGTAATCCTTGAGCAGTTCTTTTTCCTTCAGAGTACCACCAGAATCTTTGACCAAGCGTTCCTGCATATAATTGGCGAAACTATCATTACTAGACTTATAATTATTTGACTCAGCAGTCACGCATTCTGGCTCCTTAAACTTACCTGTTAGAATTTCAGTTTCATACAAGTAAACAAGCAGAGATAACATTGCTTCTCTCCAAGCAGGAAATCCAACCTTCTCAATACTTTCATCTTTGGGATATTTATTCAACTTTTTTTTCTCTTCAATATCTGCCAACCACTCAGCAGATCCTTCCTTTCCCTTATACTTTTCAGAATCCAAGAATTCTGAGATAAACTTAACAACACGAAGACGCCTCCAAGTACCATTGTCAATGCTAGAAACTGGCGGAAGATTATTGCAACATAAGAAGATACGAGCAGTAATGGCAAACGTTTCAGGATCACTATATAGTGCACGAGCAGAAATCATATCTTCACCTGAAAGCTGCTTCATGAGTGAAGTATTGATCTTCTCTCCTTCCTCAGGTTCCTGCAGACCAACAAATCGCTTATTCCTCATCTGAACAATCTGAGGAGCAGCAGCACCAGAATCAGATTGCTTACGAGTTACAAGAGTTGCTTGGGTGCTTGTCTGATATTCACCGAAAACCATCTCAATAAATCGGAGAATCGCCGACTTTCCATTTGAACCTTCGCCAGTAAAGACATAGAACTTCTGCTCCTTATTTCGTCCATAGAGACAGGCTGCAAGAAGACATAAGACATACTTTCGGAGAATATCATTCGGAAATAACTGACTAAAGAATCCAAGAATCTCCTTGATATTTGGATTTTCAGGATCATAGGGAACATATGAAAGAGCATGATACTGCTTATGCTTTCCCATTTGCAAAGATACCCAATCATCTGGCTTTCCATCACGAAAGATCACAAATTGCTTTTTGGTTTCGGGATCAAACCCATTTAGATCAAGGATACCATTTGCACAGCCAACAAGATGAACATTTGTATCTAAAACATCCTTAAAATCTTCTTGGTAAAACTTTTCTGCAAGTTCTGTCATAATAGAATCTTTAAAACTAGACATTTCAAGAGATGTCTTGACTTTCATTAACTTTTTCTTCTTCTCCATTAATGTCTTCTTCATTTCATCTGAAGTTTCAGGTAAAAGTTCCTTTTTTGTTGCTTCCAATTCTGCCTTAGTGTATAAATCACGGATACGATTACTAATCATAGCACGAAGTTCCATTGGCTTTTTAATATGTCTCCAAGAATGTCCCTCAAAATGATACCAATCCACACTTTTCTGATTGGGAGCACACCGATATTCATGACGGACTTCCCTGCAGACTAAGTTAGCAATTTCAACATGTGTTCCTGAATCATGATTATAAGCGTAATTAACAATATCCTTATCACGAATATCTTCATACTTCTTCGGATTATCTTGCTTAGCCCAATGATGAAGTGTTCCCATCTTAATCTGCTTAGTAACTTCAGCATGAGATGCCCGAAGATCATTCCATTTTTTAACAAATGTTTCTTCAGGTTCGTTCTCATAACCAGGAACTTTACGGCTGATGTAAACCCATGTTTCTATAGCCTCTAAACAATCATTAATATTTCTAAGAAGAAGTGCAAGTTCTACCCACTTATGATAAGTTCCAGCTCTTAATTGTGGATTAAGACATTCACGAGCTAATTCCCAAGCCATCTTCACATCTTCATCAGTATAATTTGAACGAACACTAATTGTATCACTTGATGTTATTTCAGAAACTGTTGTAGTTTGCAGAGGTGCAATCTTTGGATCTCCTGCTGACCAAGTCTTTTCTAGAATTGACCATTCATCTTTCATCTCAGAACGAATAATAAGAGTATCTTCATCTTGATGATTCTTACGAATAGAAAGAAGAGATAGATATTCCCGATTTGTTAAATCTTTAATGGGAATTTCAACTAGATTAATATCATCCGGACCATTAGTTTCCAATTGAAGTATAATTTCATTTTTATAAGATCGTTTATTCGGTTTTGAACATCCGTGAAAGAACCAACCATTTTTATGAATTGGTGCCCTATCAAAGATTTCTACTGCAGGATTAATCACACCAGAATCTGCAAAGATATTCTCTAAGACATGCTCTTGAATAAGAGCGCCACGAAGACCATGTTGAATTTCTGGACTCAAAGTTATATCAGGACAATTAATATGGATACCGTCCTTAAGTAGTTCCTTCTTATTATCATATTCAGTATCTGGCTTCATCTGCACAACAAATCGCAACTTTTTCTCAAAGTTTTCAACCTCAAAATAACGACAAAGAATTTTTATATATGCAAGAACAAATGCATAAATTTGTTCATTATTAATCCTGCGATCAATACTAACATCTTTACCTCCTTCATAACGGAAATCTAAATCAATAAGAATTGGACCACCATTCTCAGAATGCTGCTCAATTAAGTTGACTTGACCCCTCTTTGGACCAAAGACAACTTCATGCATTAAATCAAGAAATGTATCATATTCTGTTAGTTTAACATGATATGATCCTTGATAATTACCCATCCCTGTCATTGTGGGACGCTTTTCGTCACTCTTACATCTATGCTTATCTAGAAAACTTTGAAATGGATTCTGTTTGGGAACTTCCATCTTAACTATTCCCATCATTAAAAAAGGTTTCAAATTTTAAACGCACCTTCTTACTGTAGTATATAGAACACGGATTAAAGTTTAGACAACTGATCTGCAAGAATGCCAAAAGAATACTTTGTCCGCAGTTTGAAAAGATCATTCTCCTCTACCTTTCCATCAAACTCCGGCGCATACTTCTTGCAGCGCTCAATGAGTTTATCCTTATTCTTTGCAAAAGAGTCCTTCATAATCTGCAAGATATCCTCCTTATCAATCTCCTTTACAAACAGAGGCATAGTCAGCAGGTTACGCATCAAAGTCTCAGTTGATGCATGGAAGATAATACGATTATAAGGTTCATACTGAGGATGAGTTGCAAAACCAGAATAGCATGGCTCATTACGTAGAGGCTGATCTGTTAGAACCATACCTAGAATAGATAGCAATACTGATCCTAGAGTCTGT
>Ga0209499_1002517_pt1 | contig 11688 bp, 23 predicted proteins | sample C_130208_EF_Meta_FD_187306 | JGI IMG/M metagenome (GOLD analysis project Ga0209499, IMG submission 187306) | Freshwater microbial communities from Lake Croche, Canada to study carbon cycling - C_130208_EF_MetaG (SPAdes) (version 2) | ecosystem: Environmental > Aquatic > Freshwater > Lake...
ATTAAAAGTTAATTTATTAGCACCAAAAGTAAATTCAGTTAAATTTGGTAAACCCATATAAATATTGCTAGTTGCAGTTAAAGTAATATTATTTGCAGTACTATCCATTCCTATTCCACAACCACCAGTATTATAAGCACCTAATTCTGTTGTAGTATTTGTTATTCTTAATCCATATTTTACACCATTTGTCCAAGTTCCCATTTGATTATTACCAGCATCAACATTTAACATATAATTTTCAGTTCCAAAATTATAAACTTCAGTATTATATCTAAAATCTATTCCTTTAATTGTTCCAGTTTCAGAAGTTCTTATAATTTGGTTATTATCACTTACAATTAATCTTATACCATTGTAATTACCATTACTATCTCCTATAACACACTGAACCGTATCTACAAAATAATTATTATTATTTTGTGTGCTTTCATTCCATCCGAAATAAAATTCATTATCAGCTAAAAATAATTTTAAACCTTTTGGGTCGCCATATATTGTAAATAATTCTTGATTAAGGTCATCATTATATATAAAACTATCTAAAAAGATTCCAGCATTATTATATGGTAAATATTTACTTGTAGGATTAGTGCCACCACCACCATTATCAATTGACAACCAAGTTGTACCATTACTTTGTACAAAATATTTATGTCCATCAAAAAGATAAACTGCAAAAGTACCAATTGCAACGTCATAAGGTTGTGGTAAATCAGCAAAATCACAACTTATAAAAGCTGGACTACCTAAAATGTTAGTAACTGAATTATTTATATTAATCATTATTTTACGTATATTTTTCTAAATATTGTACAACTTTTATATCCAGTTCCAAAACTGATTCTGTATATTGTTTTATCTATTTCATTATTATTTGCAGTAAAACTTATTGAACTTCCAGCTGGTAATGTTAAAGCATTATTTAAAGTTATAACAGATAAGCCAGAATTAAAAAAAGTAATATCAGCACAATCACTTCTTACTTCTTGTTGACTATTTAATGTTAAAACATCTATTTTGTAATTTTGCATTTTATATAAATTTTTTTCTTATTACTGCAAATTGTTGTGCATTACTCATAATTAAATCAGCACACACTACAATTTTATTATCTGTTATTTCATTTTCGTTACCATTAAAAACTATAGAATCATTTGCTTTTATTGGTATGTTATTTACATAAATATCTAAAGTTCCAGTATTTCTTATTGTAATTGAATTGTATTTAGATGTAGTGTTAATTAATATACATACTTCTAAATCACCACCAGTTGCATATTGTCTAAAACTATATTTATCAATTGTATTATAATAAGATTTATTCATTATATGGTACATTGTTTGTTTCAAGCCATTTTATAGCATTTGCTTTTCTTTTTTGACATCTAGCTTTTCTACGTGGATTCTTTATAGAATCACAATTTTGTTTAGCATATTTTCTATATAAACGAATCTTTAATTTTTTAGACAATCCAGTTTTCTTTTTTCTTTTTCTTCTTATTCTTACATTAGGTTGTCCTTTTGGAGTTTTAATAATAACTTCAGAAATATCTTGTACATTATCTAGAATTTCTTTTGCTTTATTTAATTTTTTATCTATTCCGTCTTCTTCATATCCAGCATTCAATTGAACCTTTTTACCAGTTTCTGAATCTGATTCATCTGTTTCAGTTCCTTTACTGGTTGTTTCAGATTCTTCTGAATCTGTTCCAGAACCACCATATTTTTTATATAAAAAGTAACCACCTACACCAGCAATTGCTAAATATAATAATGTATTTTTTTTCATTTTATTTGTATTTTGGTAATTTATTTACAATATTTAATACTATTGATAATTCATCTGAATTTAATCCACTAGCAAAATTAAATTGATTTTTACCTTTTTTTAAAAATTCTAATAAATCAGATTTATAATTTTGTTGAAAAACATCAGCTAAAAAACTAACTTGACTTTGAGATTTTAATAATCTAAATACTGAATATACTTCTGATTCATCATCTGAAATATATCCCATTGCATTATAAATTCTTTTAGCTAATTGATTAGCAAAATCTTTTTTTAATAATAAAGCACCAGCACCAGCTTTTTTATAAAATACTGGTGAAAAAGGATTTTCAGAATTAGGTAAATTAGATTGATTATTTACTAAAACATCTTCTTTTGTTTGTACAATACCTAGTTTTTGTAATATTGGTTTTAATACACCAAAATAAGCTATAGCACCAAATAAAACGTATTTAATAACTTGTTGTTCTTCTTTTTTCATTATAACATTTTTAATAACATCTGAAATTGACTTGTTTCCATTTCAGATAACTTTTTATAATGTTCTATTGTAGCACCTTTTTGCAAAGTAATTGCTATATATTTATTTAAATTTGCAATATCAGATTCAGTTAATTCAGATTTTTGTTCTGTTACAGAACCAGCAATTGCAACATTGTTTGTTTTAAATACTTTAGAATTTACCCAGTTACTAATTCCAGAAATCAACATTGTTTTAATTTCTTGTTGTGCAAATAAATTATTTACAAAACCCATTATAGTTACTGGTTCTTCTTCTTCTTCTTCAGATTCTGAATTTAATTGTGAATCTTTTAAAGCATTCAATTCAGTTTTTAATAATTCTAATTCTTTTTTTAAATAGTAAGAATTTGAATCAACATTATGAACTTTTTCTACTGGTTGAACTATTTTAGTATTATAATGATTTTTTTTGTCAAAAACATTACCTTTTGTAATTGCATTATGTAAATAAATGTAAACATTATTATCATAATTATTTTCTGAACAATCATCTAACCAATCAGATAATATTTCTTTTGCTTCATCATAATCTTTACCAGAATATGAAAGATGAACATTATTACCTTCTTGAATGCTGAAAATCGGTAATTTTTTATTTACCGATTTTTCAAAATAATTTAATATCTGTTCTTTACCAATGTAAAATGCTTTAGCCATTTTTTATTAATCTTTGAAATAAACTTGAATTAAATAAGATATATCTGTTGTATTTCCTAGTGATGAAGAAACATTAATGTAACATTTTTCCCAGTAAACAACTTGACTTTGTAAATCAAACATTTGTCTAACAAAAGGATTTGTTGATGAATTTTGAATCCTATGTAATATTGAAAAAGGAACTAATTGAATCCATTCACCAACATTTTGTCTGTTATTAACATCATCTAAATATAATGTCAAATAACTTTTTTGCATTTGTGTATCAGTAATAACTGCATTACCAGTTGGACTTGCATTAACATCACCAGCATTTAAAATTTCTATTGATGTAATTTTTTTTCCACGTAGATATGGCTGGTCTTGAAATTGAAAACGTCTAGCACCAGAATTTGCTGGTACTACCAATTCTATTAACTGACTTTTATATACTTTAGGCATTTTTAAAAAATTTAAAAAAGGACATTAAGTGTTTATAATGTCCTTTTGTATGAAAAATATTAACTTACCGGTGTTACATTTTGAGCCAAAATTCCACGTAGCAATAAAGTTGCAATGGTTTGTACTCCAGTAGGTGTTGCTTGTAGTGTACCTACTGCATTAGGTAATGTTAAATTGATTTGATTGTTTTTACTACCTATCAAAACAATATTAGGTTCACAAGCGAATGCAGTTGATTGTGCACCAGATACCATATCCATATTTACCCCAGAAGCCAATGTTGCATTTTGTTGTGTAAATGGTACTTCTAAATGGCGTTCAGTATCCCAAGCAGTCAATATTGTTCTGTTATTTACAGAAATAGATATTGTTGCTTGATAGAAATTGTACAATGCCTGTTTTGCACCAGTTGTTGTAAAAACGTTTCCGTTTGGATATGTTATAGGACCATAATCAGTAGCAGTTGCTGAAGAAGGTAAACCTAAAAACAATTGTATTGTACCAACATAAAACGCATCCTGAAGGTTCAAACGTTGTTCCGTAGGGCGTTGACTAGCTGAAGTTGATGAAGAATCATTAACTAAAACTGGAAATTGGTAAGATGTTCTGTTAGTTGACAAAGCTACTTCCAATCTTAAAAAACTTTGCGACAAAATCGCAGTTGCTGGATTCGCACCAGCACGTGTAATTGCCCTATAGGCATTTTTGTACACTAATCTTGCATTTACTTGACTCATTTTCTTTTTAATTTAGAGTTGTTTATATTTATTTATTAAAGGTAAAAAAGGTAAATTATTATTAATAATCATAATCATCATCACCAGACATAATGCCTTCATCTGTAAATCCCATATCATCCATATCATCACCAGCTACTATTGATAAATTATCATCACCAGCAATTGTGTTAAGGTCATCATAACCAGACATTGAATCATCAATGTATGTCATATCATAATCACCTAAACCAGATAATACATTAAATTCTTGTAACATAGTTACTCCACCATTAACAACCATTCCAGTTCCTAAACCTTTACCAATATCAGATTTGATAAATTTAGGTAAAAATAATCCTAATGCAATTTGACCACCAGCCAAAATTTTAGGATTTACTTTGTCTGATAATTTTGATTGAACCATTTTACCAATTACTGCACCAGCAACAGATGAAGCGATAAAACCAATGTTACCTTTGATTCCAGACATTGCAGAATGTCTTCTACGTTTGTGATGTCTTTTTTTTGAATGTCTTCTTTTAGCCATTTTTTTTAATTTTAAATTTTAAATTATTGTTTGTTGTGGTCTTTACTGAACAATCCAACTAAAAAAATACCCAATCCAGTTATTATTGAATTGTTATCGTGATGTTGGATTCCATTCACAAAAACTGGTAACCCAGTGAAAGCACCTACTATCGTTGTTAATATGTGTTTAAATACGTTGTTGAACATTTTTATTTTTTTAAAAAGTTTAATAATAATTTATTTTGTTCTTCTATTCTAGCTAATCTTTCAGAAATATCTTTTATATCAGTTAATTCTTTTTCAATTGCTTTTAATCTTGAATTAAAACTACCATACACAATACCCAAACTAAATACAAAACAAATTGTTTGTATAATGATTCCTGAATAATCCATTATTATTTAATATGTTTTTTTACTTGTGAAATTAATTTTTTCAATTCTTTTATTTGTGGTTTTATAATTGCAATCAACATTTTATCTTTTTTTCTAAATTCAATATCTCTTTTTTTATCAGTTGCACCAGATTTCAAAATTTCTAAACCTCTTTCTTTTTCTTTTAATAATTTAACTAGATGATTTAATTCTGGTAACCAAAGTTTTTCAGTACCAGACATAACAGAAATTCTTACATTATGTGATTTAGAATCTTTGTGATATGATCTAGCATTTTTTTTTGCTACTTTCTTTTTTGCAATTTTCTTTTTTGCAGTTTTCTTTGTTTCACCTTTTTGTATAATCTTAACTGCACCTAAACTTTTACTAGCTTGTTTAATTGCATCAGTCCATTTTTTATACTTTCCAGTTGCATAAAGCTTTTTAGCTTTTGCAGTAATTAACTTTAATTTATTAGGCATTATTTTTTCTTTTTTAATAAGTAATAAGCACCAACTAAACCAGCACCAATTAAAAACATATTTGTATTTGACATACCAGAAACAGATTCAGAATCTGAACCAGAATCAGTATTTTCTGTAAATTCAGACATTTCATCACCTTCAGAACCTTCACCACCTTCAGCATCTTCTGGTCCTTTCTTTAAAAATTGTGCTAATGCAACAATAATAGTTGTTGCACTAGCAATAATTGTTGCAGTAATTGGTTCACCAATATTAACTGGTTCTATTCCAGACATTTTATGTTTTCTTAAATATTTAGCATAAGCTTTTTCAACATTACTTCTTAAAACATCAGCTTTCCCACCTAATTTGCACCATTTTTCCATTATCTGTTTATGTGATTCTGGATTTTGGAATGCATTATGTAATTTAACTGCAAATTTTCTAAAATTTAATCTAACTAATGTTAAAAATGCTTTTCTACCAATTATTAATGAAGGCATTATTTTTGTAATTCTTCTACCTTTACAATTTAATCCGTATTTTCTTGAATTTCTACGTTCTTTTCTTCTACTTTTACGTTGTTTTCTTCTTTCCCTTCTTTCACTTCTACTTCTTCTACCTATAGAATCTAATTCAATTTGACCGAATGCATCTTTTACTCTTGTGTTGCAATCACTACAATCATTACAACCTATTCCAGATATTTGATATAAAGCCATATTTTTTTATTTTATTATTTTATCAATTTTGTTAACATAAAGTTTTTTATAATCAAATTTGTTAATAACTGCATCCAACCAAATTTCTCTATCATTTTTTCTAACTACACAAAAAACGTGATGTGGTTGATTTGAAAACAATTTATAATTTGCAAATCTGTACATTAAATCAACATCTTTTTTTATGAATCCCTTTCTTTGCAAACTTGAAAGGATTCCTAACGAAAATTGTGAATAATGTTTACAATCATTTAATCCAGATACATAAATACCAGTACTTATAATTGCTGAAGGACTTTTAACACTTTGTCTTTCATCTGGTTCAATTGAATATTTTACATTTTCTTTTAAAAAATTGTAAATATATCTACAAGTATCTTTTAAATTTCCTTTCCAGAAATATTCTGATATTTTATCGTATTGACTAGAATAAACTTTTTGTGCATTCAACAATTGTGATATAATATCTTTTGTATTCTGATAATTAGTAACTAGTACTTTATTATTTTCAAAAGGTTTTAATCTTTTCAATAAAAAATCTTTGTTCATTAAAATTTAGCTATTGTTTGATTAATAGGTATTAATAAACCAGAACTATTAATGCTACCATTAAAAGTAACATTGAATTTTTCTTTATTTCTATATAAATCATATAAAGTTGTTGCAACATTCAACAAACCAACTTGAACTTTTACTTTATATAATATTGTTTCTTTTGCTGGTATTTGAAATTTAGATGTATTAGAAATTGTTGCAAAAGAATTACCATTTATTATAACATCACCAACAATGGAATCAATTGTAATTGGTGTTGATGAAGGATTAATGATCTGGAATCTAACATACATATCTGGTATGTTGAATCCAGAACTAGAACCAAATAAAATATCGTAAAAATTAACTTTTAATGATTTACCAGCTTTTGCTTTACTCATAAAATAGAATAAAATCAAACCAGCACCAGCAATAATAAAAGGAATGGATTTTTTCATACTGCAATTTCATTAATTAATGCAGTAAAAAATGTATTTATAGAATTATTAGTAAAAATATCAACTTTAACTTGCAGTGTTGCCTATAAGCACACGCAAGTTAATTATTTTTTTTTACAATTAAATTTTTTAACAATTAGTGTGAAATTTACCTTATTTACCTTTAAATATTAATTTGTAGATATTAATATGTAGTTTTGAAAATTGTTTTAAGGATTCACAATGTTTGGTTAAGAAAAAACCTTCTGTTTCTACAGAAGGTTTGTTATTTTTGTTATTATGTTTAAAATTTTTGCTTTATTCTTTATTTTAGGTCTGTTTTTCTTGTTTTTTAGTATCTGGTTAATGTATTTTATTGTTAATAAAATAATAGGTCTTTATTTTGTCTTAAAACGATTAATCCAGTTTTTGTTGATGTGAAAATTTACGTGAATCTTTGAAATAATAATTGATATAAATAACATTTATTTTTTTACAATATTTTTCAAAATTAGATTTATTTTTTTCATCAATTCGGTACTTTAAAAATTTATTATCTTTTGTACAACAAATTGCATTGTATTTAATTTTATTCATTACATTTGTTTTTTATTTTCATATAGAATTTTTTTCAAAAGAAATCCAGTCAAAATTGACTGGATTCCTTTTTTAATTTATATCTTGATTTGTCTTTACAACTTCTGGAACAATAAACAGAATATATCCTTTTATGTATTAATCCACAATTCCAGCATTCTCTTTTTAATTCCCTTTTTTTAATTTTGTATTGTGATTCTTGAACCAGTTCAAATTGTATGTTCGGCATTATTTCACGTAACTTGTCAAAATCTTTAGCAGTATAATAAATACAATGTTTTTTTGCTTTATCATCATTAAAAAGATAATTATTTAATCTTACTGCCTTATTATGCACAAAAATAAAATTTACATAATAATACTTATTTTTCGCTAAATATTTATTCATTGGATTCAAATTTTTCGTTGTAATATTCTTCACCAGAAACAATCCAGCTATCATCTTTAAAACTATCTTCAAAGCTATCTATTATCTGTTTTTTTTCTACTTCTAACAATCTGTTAGCTTTAGCATATATACTTTTAATGTGATTAATTTTAGGCATTTTTTCTATTGAATCAATATACCAAATTAAATGTTGTAATGCAGTTTTTTCCATTTTATAAAAATTTAAGGTTTGAAATATTAAATAAATCTATTGAATTTATTGAATCTGCTTTAACATAATCAATTATACTATTTTTTAAATGTTCAGCATTGATACCTAAATCATCTAAATAATTTAAAAATCTATTATAAGTTTCATAATCCATTGAATACCCTTTACTAGATTCGGTTAATATTTGTACAATTATACCCAGATGTATAGGGTAAAATTGATAAAATTGATAATCACACATTTGTTTGAATTTATCTGGATTATCTAATACAATTAATGATGTTCCTTCAGCAACTGCAATTTTAGAATCTAATTTATGTAATGCTACATAACCAACTATTTTATCAAAAATATGTTGTTTCATAATAATTTTTTTAGTTTAAATATTTGTTTTAAATTGTGTTTAAATAAGGTAAAGATTAACCAGTACTAGCTATTCTTTAAGAATTTAGCATTTAGGTACTGGTTTTTTATTATTCGTATGTAATAGTAAATTTTACTTCAGATAAAGTAAATTCATTATTATCAATTTTTTCTTCTATTTCTCTATAATATTCATATTCTTTAGCATAATTTAAAGCTAGAATTAAACAATAAGTTCTAGCTAAATCTACATTCATAAAGAATTTTTCAAATTTCCATTTTTGATGTATTTCATCAAAATCATAAGGTCTTAAAAGATTTAATTCTTTTAGTTCTTGTTGTGTTTCAGCATAAGCAGTTACCTTGTACTTCATCATTGTTTTTAGGTTTTAAAAGTTTACAATATTATCAGCTAATAAACAGATAATTAAAATAATAATTACAATAATCCAATCTTTAGTTTTTTGTTTCATTTTTTATTTATTTTTAGTTAATAATTAAATAATTGTATTTGTTTTAAATTTTTATTCTTTATAATATTATTTGAACAATTGAAAATATATAAACCTAAATCAGAATCAACACAATTTCTTAAAATTGTATCTTTTCTATGTTTTATTTTATATTTACTTATATTAAATCCATTATCTTTTTGTAATTGTTCCATATTTCCAATTCTTACTTTAGCTGATTTATCATTATAATTTCCTATTTTAAAATTTGACCAAAATAAATGTCTACCTAATTTTTTTGCAGGTATTAATGGTTCATAATAAGGTATAACATTTTCAATAACCCAATTACATTTAGCATAATTTTGTAACAATAATATTTCTTGATATAATTTCATATCTGGATAAATTATTTTTCTATCAGCACCATTACCGATATTAGATTTTGTACACATAAATCTAATTCTTGAATGACTAGGGCAAGGTGGTGATGACCATATAAAATCGTAATTCATAAAATTATTTATTAAATATTGATGTGCATCACCAATTATTATTTTATCAGTTGGAAATAAATCACTATAAATCATCGCAATTTCTTCATTATATTCAACAGCAGTTACATCTACATTTTCCCAATATTTACGATTACCACCAATACCAGAATATAAGTTTAATACCTTTTTCATATTTGAATAAACATTTTTGATTTTTCACTATAAATAATTTGTATTGGTTCAAAGTAACCAGCACTACGTAAATTTTTTCCAGTTAATGTGTATGTATTATCTTTTGTTTTTTCTATTTCTAATTCAGATTGACAATATCTAGTAGCACTAGAACCAAGATGACCTATAGCAGTTCTATCTTTTTTTCCAAGATGTAAGATGAGAATTATTAAAACATCAAATTGTTTTGCAAATTTTCGTATTATTTTAATTAATCTTTTAGATTCTTTTTCAGAATTAAAATCAGTAATCATATCTAATACTCCATCAATTGCTAAAATGCAACATTCTGGATGATGTTTAAGATAGGTAAAAATTAAATGTATTATATCATTTTCAGATTGTTCAACAACTGAAAAAACATCTAAAGAATCATAAATATTTTCTGTTTTAGCTAGTTTTTTTATCATTCTAGCTTTATTTTGAAAATCTAATGGACTTTGTTCAGTATCAAAAACTGCAATTTTATATTTGTTGAGATGTTTGTAGGTAATAACTTTCATTCCGTAAACTTCGGAATTGCTAATTGTACTAGCTATAATACCAGCTAAAAAAGTAGATTTGCAACTTTTAGGTAAACCAACGATATTAATGAAATTTCCAGATGAACCTATTATTTGAGAATCAATACAAAGATATATATTGTCATCTGGTATAGGTGTATTAGCATCTATTTTACAACTTTTTAAAAGTTGTAAATAGTTCTTATTTTCAGACATAGTAATTTTTTTCAACCTAAAATTGAAAAATTATTCTGAAACTACCAAAAATATTTTATTTAAGTAAAATTGCTTATATTAAGCAATTAAGATAGGAATAGATTTTTTTCTAATATACGTCTATTAGTTAATCCTTTTGATTCAATTAATTTACCATTAACTTTAATTTTATTCCAACGTAAAAACTGATTAGCTACATCATTTTTATCAGAACCAGAATTTAATAAATTTAATAATGTAGATTTTTTTAATGCATTTATACCTATATTATAAGCTAAAGATGTAATTGAATCTAATTGATTTTGATTAACTGATACTTTTATTAATTTTTTTATTTCTAATTGTTTATTTGCAATTTCATATCTCAACCAACGTAATGCAGTTTTTTCAGTAATAATATCAGATTCAATTACTGGTCTATTTTCATCAATATTATATGTAGAACCAAAACCAATAGTAAAAATACCTTTTTGGTCTTGATATGCTTTTAATTTTAATCCTTCAAATTTCTTTATTAAACTTTCTAAAGAAGACATAATTTTTTTTCTTGAATAAAAAAGTATTAATAATAAACCAGCACTAATGTAAAATAATTTTTTATTCTGATTTGACATCTTTAATTTCATTTACAATATTTTGGAATGCTTGTAATATTTGATTTACTGATTCCATATTTTTGAAAATTCCATTTGCAATTGATAAATCAATAGTTGCTTTAATAATTTGTAGAGATTGTTCTTTATTCATTGTTTTAAGTTTAAAGGTAAAAAAGGTATTAAGGGGTTAATAATTGTATAGTATAATTTGCACCATTAATTGTTACTTTTAAATGATTTGCAGTTGCAGTGTGTACCCCAGTAGCAATTAAATTTGCACCATTAAAAGTTAATTTATTAGCACCAAAAGTAAATTGAGTTAAATTTGGTAAACCCATATAAATATTGCTAGTTGCAGTTAAAGTAATATTATTTGCAGTACTATCCATTCCTATTCCACAACCACCAGTATTATAAGCACCTAATTCTGTTGTAGTATTTGTT
>Ga0209499_1002530_pt1 | contig 11655 bp, 8 predicted proteins | sample C_130208_EF_Meta_FD_187306 | JGI IMG/M metagenome (GOLD analysis project Ga0209499, IMG submission 187306) | Freshwater microbial communities from Lake Croche, Canada to study carbon cycling - C_130208_EF_MetaG (SPAdes) (version 2) | ecosystem: Environmental > Aquatic > Freshwater > Lake | place...
CAATGGCAGCAGCCACCGCAATGAGCGCAGACATCCAGTCAAAGCTAGAACCGAAGCCTTGGGGCCACAGTGTGTGATAGCCAAAGAACAAAGCCAAATTCACAATCACGCCAACCACAGCAGCCGTGATGGCAGTTAGGGGCGCTGTGAATTTCAAATTGTTGTGCGTGCTTTCTACAAATGGGCCGCCTGCCAAAATGAAAATGAAGGATGGCAAAAACGTGAACCAAGTGACAAGCGTTGCGGCCAGTGCGCCCGCCAAAAACAAACTGTCTGGCCCCAAAACAGCTTTGACATAGCCGCCTACAAAACCCACAAAGGCCACCACCATGATGAGCGGGCCGGGGGTGGTTTCACCCAAGGCCAGGCCGTCCATCATTTGCGTGGCGGTGACCCAGCCAAACTGTTCTACCGCGCCTTGAAACACATAAGGCAATACCGCATAAGCACCGCCAAAGGTGAGCAGGGCGGCTTTGGTAAAGAACCAACTCATTTGCGTGAGTGTGTGGTCCCAGCCGTATTGCATGATCAGCAAGCCCATAGGAGCGAGCCACAACACAGCACCCGCCAACAACACTTGCATCAAACGCTGCCAACTGAACAGCGCATGTGCTGGTGTTGGCGTGTGGTCGTCAATCAACGCTGCGCCATCCGTCTTGGCTGAAGCGGCATGCCCGGGACTTGCATTGAACCATTGCGGTGACATGCGGCCACCCATCCAACCCACAATGGCCGCAGCCAAGACAATGAACGGGAAGGGCACGTTCAAAGCAAAGATGGCCACAAAGCTGGAAGCCGCAATGCCCATCAACAGATTGTTTTTCAAAGCCTTTGAGCCAATTCGATGTGCAGCCTGCAACACGATGGCCGTTACGGCAGGCTTGATGCCATAGAACAAACCCGCTACCCATGTGACCTGGCCAAACGCAATGTAGATCCAAGACAGGCCAATCAACATGAACAGCGAAGGCAACACAAACAAGACGCCTGCGGCAATGCCGCCGCGTGTTTTGTGCATGAGCCATCCAAGGTAGGTGGCCAGTTGTTGTGCCTCTGGGCCAGGCAACACCATGCAGTAATTAAGAGCATGCAGAAATCGATTTTCAGAAATCCAACGTCTGCGCACCACCAGCTCTTCATGCATCATGGCAATTTGCCCCGCGGGCCCGCCAAAGCTGATGAAGCCTAACTTAAACCAGAACTTAAGGGCTTGCCAAAAGCTGACTGCTGAAGGCTTAATTTTTAAGTTATGGTCTGCGGGGTTCATTCCCGAAGTTTATCGTGTCGTAGAACGAAAAATGCCAGCAAAATAATCTGACAGTTCGTTCCTCGCATCCAACGGCAACACATGAGCCACATACTGATCAGGCCGCACCACAATCATGCAACCCTGATCGCGGTTGATGCCGCGCATGGCATAAATATCGCCCAGACCTTTGTGGTCTACACAAAAAACTTTGCCATGGTCTTGCAAGCCCATTGAACCGGTTTTCGGTTTCAGAAGCGAGGACATGTTTTCGTAAGCCAACTGATCAAAGGTTTGTTGGAACACAAAACGCACATCGATCACAGCGTCAATGTCTTCAGTCTTGCGGGTGTGTTTCACGACCGGCGACTTTGGATCGGTTTCTAACCAGTTGGCTAACTTGTCAATCGCTAAGCCTGAATGGCCGCTGTCTGCCTGGCCCGCAAACGCATAAATGCGCCAACGTGCGTCGGCCTGTGCCACATGGCCCAACTGCATTTGTTTGGCATCGGACAGCCGCACAACAGGCGCTGAATGAAAGCGCCGACCCACTTCTTCGCCGGTGGCCAGTGCTTGATGGGCGCTGGTTGCAAACAAATAGGACGCGTCATATTTCACAGCAGTACCCCCCGTGAATTCCAAGTTCTCCTTGAACTGGCGAATGATGCGTGGCTCTTCGGTACCGTCGCGCTCAGCTTGTGTGGTTGGCGCCGACATCACGCGTGACCATTTGTGATCGGTGTCCACCAAGCGCTTGGCTTCGGTCAAGCGCTCTTTGGTGTAACTGCGCAGCAGTTTGGCATCGGCGCGACCTTGAAGCACATGCACCAATTTCCAGCCAAGGTTGAAGGTGTCTTGCATCGACACGTTCATGCCCTGGCCCGCTTTGGGCGAATGGGTGTGGCAGGCATCGCCGGCCACAAACACATGCGGGTTGCGGCTTTCATCGTCACCCACGTCGTCAAACTTGTCGGTCAGGCTGTGACCGATGTCGTAAATCGACCACCACACCACTTCTTTCACATCCACTGAATAAGGGTTGATGATGCGATTGGCGGCTGCAATCATGTCGACTTGCGTCAACTTACGCTGAGCTGCTTTTTCTTCTGGGCGAAGTTTGTCCAACTCCACATACATGCGGAACAAATAACCGCCTTCGCGCGGCAAGATCAGCAAGTTGCCTTCGCTGGCCGAAGAAATCAAACACTTTTGGCGCACATCCGGAAAATCGGTGTTGGCCAAAATGTCCATCACTCCCCAAGCTTTGTTTGCTGCATCGCCGTGCAGTACGCCGCCAATGGCTTTGCGCACGGATGAATGCGCGCCATCGCAGCCCACCACATAGTTGGCCCTGACTGTTTTGGTGGCACCCCAATACAAGCCGGTGGAGTCTTTCAGCACCACGGTCACGGGATGGTCTTCGGTGGTGGGATCGACGGTTAGGCTCAACACTTCCCAACCGTAGTCGGGGGCCAAGCGCGAGGGAGAGTTTTGCATCACCTCTAAAAACAACTCGTGCAAACGCGCTTGGTTGATCAATATGTGCGGCATTTCGGAGCTGTCGTCCGCCACGTCTTGCACGCGGCCTGCGCGTTTGATTTGCTCAGGATTGGCGGGGTCGGGCATCCAAAAAGCAGTTTGATTGACCCAATAGGTTTCGCGCTTGACCTTGTCGGCAAAGCCAAAGGCCTGAAACATTTCCATGGTGCGCGTGTTGATGCCGTCGGCCTTGCCCTTGATGATGTTGGCGGGCATGCGCTCCACAATCATGGTGCTAATTTCGGGAAACTGGGCCAGTTGGGCAGCCAAGCAAAGGCCGGCTGGGCCCGTACCAGAAATGAGCACATCTACTTTTTCGGGAAAGGGTTCGTTGGTTCCGCGATTGCGACGGTTGGGCGCGGCTTGCTTGATGTCAGGGCTGCCACCCCGAAAACCATTTTTGTAAAACTGCATGTCTCTGATCCAATTTTTGAAGAAATCAATGCCCAGTCAGGCGAAAGTCAAAATAATAACTGTGCTTATTAATTTTTGTCAAGATGGTAAGTATGCTTATTAATTAAGCTCAAGGAGAATTGCAGAATGCAGGCAGCCTAAGCTTCACCAAAATTCAAAGGCAGCCCCACATAGTTCTCCGCCATGGTGCGAGAGCCAGCTTGGCTGTGAACCAAATAATCTAACTCAGCCTCTTGCAGCTTTTGACCGATGTCGCCTTGGTCTGGAAACTTGTGCATCAGGCTGGTGAACCACCAAGAAAAGCGCTCAGCGCGCCAAATGCGGGCCAAGCAGCGGGCGGAATAGTGATCGATGCCGGCCTTCGACTCTTCAATGCAGGCCTCAATCAGGGCATCCGACAAAAACTTCACATCGGTGGCCGCCAAGTTCAAACCCTTGGCGCCGGTGGGCGGCACGATGTGCGCGGCGTCGCCTGCCAAAAACAAAGTGCCAAAGCGCATGGGTTCGGTCACAAAACTGCGCAGCGGGGCAATGCTTTTCTCAATGCTAGGGCCCGTGATCAATGCGTCACTGGCTTCAGGATCAAGGCGATTTTTGAGTTCGGCCCAAAAGGCATCGTCCGACCATTGTTCTACTTTGTCAGTGAGCGGCACCTGCAAATAGTAGCGGCTGCGGGTGTGGCTGCGCTGCGAGCACAAGGCAAAGCCTCGATGGCTGTTGGCGTAAATGAGCTCTTCGTGCACGGGCGGTGTGTCGGACAACACACCCAACCAGCCAAAGGGGTAAACTTTTTCAAACTCGTGGATGGCATTTTTGGGGACGCTGGCGCGGCACACCCCATGAAAACCGTCGCAGCCTGCAATGAAGTCGCACTCTAGCGTATGGCGTTGGCCGTCTTTGCTAAAGCTCACGCTGGGTGTGGTGCCGTCAAAGTCATGAATTTGGACGTCGTCGGCTTGGTAGTGGGTCATCAAACCTGCAGCTTGGCGCGCGTCCATGAGGTCGCGGGTGACTTCGGTTTGGCCATAGACCATCACTTTTTGTCCCCCAGCCAGGGCGGTCAAATCGATGCGGTGGCGTGCGCCTTTGAAAAGCAAATCAAAGCCCGTGTGCACCAAGCCTTCTTGTTTGAGGCGTTGGTCCACACCCGCTTGCGCCAGCACGTCCAAGGTCACTTGCTCAAGCACACCGGCTCTAATTCGACCCAATACATACTCTGGGCTTTGACGCTCCACAATGATGGCGTCGACGCCCGCTTTGTGCAGCAGCTGCCCCAACAACAGGCCAGAAGGGCCAGCACCCACAATCACCACTTGGGTTCGCATCTTTTTTTCCTTAATGAAAGTCAAGTTGCATTATTAGCGAAGTGGATCCTGCCCTTAACATAGACCCCTTATTTTGAAGCAAACCCATGGAAATCAAAGTCAACTTTCTCGACAAGCTTCGGCTAGAAGCCAAGTTTGACGACTTCACTGTCGTTTCTGACCAGCCCGTTCGCTACAAGGGCGATGGCTCGGCCCCTGGCCCCTTTGACTATTTTCTGGCTTCGTCTGCTTTGTGCGCTGCCTACTTTGTGAAGCTGTACTGTGATACCCGCAACATCGCCACCGAGCACATTCGCCTGTCGCAAAACAACATTGTTGACCCTGAAAACCGTTACGCGCAGATCTTCAAAATACAGGTGCAACTGCCACCCGATATTTCTGAAGTGGACCGCCGCGGCATCTTGAATTCCATTGAGAGATGTACCGTTAAAAAAGTGGTGCAAGAGGGGCCTGAATTTGTCATTGAAGAAGTGGCCAATCTGGATGCCGATGCTCAGGCTTTGCTCAGCCTTCAGCCCAATGCCGACAGCCGTACTTTCATCTTGGGCAAAGACTTGCCATTGGAACAAACCATTGCCAACATGTCGGACATCTTGGCCAACTTGGGCATCAAAATTGAAATTGCGTCATGGCGCAACATCATTCCCAACGTGTGGTCTTTGCACATTCGCGATGCGCATTCACCCATGTGCTTTACCAATGGCAAGGGCGCGACCAAAGAAAGTGCGTTGGCCTCGGCCCTTGGTGAATATATTGAACGACTCAACAACAACCACTTTTACGCAGGCGCCTATTGGGGCGAAGACCTGGCCAATGCCGAGTTTGTGCATTACCCCAATGAGAAATGGTTCAAGCCAGGCAAGAAGGATGCGCTGCCCAAAGAAATTTTGGACTCGTATTGCCTGCGCATTTACAACGCCGAGGGCGAGTTAAAAGGTTCGCATTTGATGGACACCAACTCGGGCAATGTTGAACGCGGTATTTGTTCTTTGCCTTACGTCAGGCAATCGGACAACAAGGTGGTGTACTTTCCATCCAACTTGATCGAGAACTTGTTTGTGAGCAATGGCATGAGCGCGGGCAACACCCTGGCCGAAGCGCAAGTGCAGTGTTTGTCTGAAATTTTTGAGCGCGCGGTCAAGAAAGAAATTCTGGAGGGCGAAATTTGTTTGCCCGACGTGCCACCTTCAGTTCTGGCCAAATACCCCAGCATTTTGGCTGGTATTCAAGGGCTTGAAGCGCAAGGCTTTCCGGTCTTGGTCAAAGATGCATCAATGGGCGGCGTCTACCCCGTGATGTGCGTCACCCTCATGAACCCCCGAACCGGCGGCGTGTTTGCATCATTTGGCGCACATCCTAGCTTCGAGGTGGCACTGGAACGTAGCCTGACAGAACTCCTGCAAGGCCGAAGCTTCGAGGGGCTTAACGATTTACCACCCCCCACCTTCGAAAGCAATGCTGTGACCGAGCCCTACAACTTTGTAGAGCACTTCATTGATTCGAGTGGCATTGTGTCTTGGCGTTTTTTCAGCAACAAAGCTGATTACGATTTTGTGGAATGGGATTTTGCGGGCAAGGGCAACACAGCCAATGCTGTCGAAGCCAGTTGCTTGTTGGGTATTTTGAAAGGCATGGGCAAAGAGGTTTACATCGCGGTGCACGATCAACTGGGCGCCATCGCTTGCCGAATTTTGGTGCCAGGTTATTCTGAAATTTACCCCATTGAAGATTTGATTTGGGACAACACCAACAAGGCTTTGTTGTTCCGTGAAGACATTCTGAACTTGCACCGCCTGGACGACGAATGCTTGACCGCATTGCTTGACCGCTTGGAAAACAACGAGCTAGACGAATACGCCGACATCGCCACCCTCATTGGCATTGAGTTTGACGAGAACACCGAGTGGGGTCAACTGACGGTGTTAGAACTCAAGCTGCTGATCAATTTGGCATTGAAACAATTGGAAGCCGCGCAAGATTTGGTGGGTGCGTTTTTGCAATACAACGACAACACAGCAGAGCGAAAAATCTTTTACCAAGCACTGAGTGTGGTGCTACAAGTTGTTCTTGACGAAGACTTACAAATGGCCGATTACGAACACAACTTCCGGCGCATGTATGGCAACGCGAGAACCGATGCCGTGTTGGGCTCGGTGAATGGCAGCGTGCGCTTTTTTGGTCTGACACCCACCAGCATGAAACTGGAAGGCTTGGACAGACATCACCGTTTGATCGACAGTTTCAGGAAGCTCCATTCCGCTCGGGGTGCAGCCATTGTTGGGAAGTAAGCAGGGTTAGATCACCGGCGAAATCATGCGTGCTGAAATTTGCTTGGCCAGTGCAAGTCTTAAGTTGACGTGAATAAATTGACCAAAATAGGCCAACTGATGGCCTTGCCTGAGTTCTATGAGTTGATTCTGAAGACTTGTTTTGTCTACGCGAGTCATAGATCGCATCCATTGCACTTGTTGAAGCTTTAACCCAATCTTGCGCTCAATGTGCACTGCGTCTGAGGTTAGCGTTAATTTTTCGTAGTCGTTGGCATGAATGGCGTTGTAGACATAGGCGATCAACAGAGCGGCTATCTCTAACACTGAAAACGGCAAGATGAGGGAGGCGCCATACCAGTAAAAAACAGAGCCGATGAGCAAAGAGACCAGCCCTAACACCGCAAAAATGATGGCCAATTGCGCGGGTGAAATGGAGATGTTTCGTTTGTTATGCCAGTACCAAGATGAGCCGTCAAAAGTGCCAAGTATGTTTTCAGAAGTATTGCCACTCATTATTTTTTTCATTCCTGAGAGATCGATTTTGTTCGTATTTTCACCTCAGGTGAAGCTGCAATGCTGGAGTGGGGTTTTATGCGTCGATGAGTCATTGTGGGGGCTAGGGACTTTGCGCAAACATGCGTGGTTGCAGGGGTGTCTTGGCTAGAATTCCATGATGAGTTACACCCTGGTCTGGTTCAAGCGCGACTTGCGTTGGCAAGATCATGCAGCACTGGCGCATGCTGCCCAGCGCGGCCCGGTGCGCTGCATTTATGTGGTGGAGCCAGAGCTTTGGATGCAGCCCGATGCGGCGCTTCAGCACTTTGAGTTTGCACGTGAGTCTTTGCAAGAGTTGGATGCGCATTTAAGAACACTGGGCGGCTGTATTGAAATTCACACAGGTGAGTTGCCCGAGGTGCTGACAAATATTTGGCGCGATGCACCTTTCACTGGACTTTACGCCCATGAAGAAACGGGCAATGCATTCACCTACGCACGCGATCTTAAGGTGGGCGCATGGTGCCAAGCGCACAAGGTTCATTGGCAAGAGTTTGCGCAATTTGGTGTGGTGCGCAGGCTTAAAAGCCGCAACTTATGGCAAGCTGCATGGGAGCAGCACATGTCATTGCCCCAGCAAAATCCCCATTCTTTGACGTTTTGGCAGTTGCCATCTGAAGCCCCCTTTGTGATGTCTGCGCCACCTCATTTGCAGCACAATCCAGCTCTGAGACAGCGCGGCGGCCGCAAGCTTGCTTTGGCCACGCTGCACAGCTTTTTAAATGCCCGCAGCATTGGTTATCGGGGCGGAATTTCTTCACCGTTGTCTGCGCCCGATGCCTGTTCTCGTCTGTCTGCCTATCTTGCGTTTGGGTGCATCAGCATGCGCGAAGTGGTACAAACCACACGTTCACACATGGCCAGTTTGCCGCCGCAGGCCAGCCGTCACCGTGCCGGTTTGAGCGCCTTTGTGAGTCGTTTGTATTGGCATTGCCACTTTATCCAAAAACTTGAAAGTGAACCGGCCATTGAGTGGCGCAACATGCACCGAGGTTATGACGATTTACGAGAACAAGACTTCAATGTCGACTATTTTGAGGCATTGAAAAATGCGCGCACTGGTTGGCCGATGGTCGATGCGTGCGTCAGCATGCTCAGAGAAACTGGATGGCTCAATTTTCGGATGCGATCTATGTTGGTTTCGGTGGCGGCCTATCCACTGTGGCTGCACTGGCGTCCTGTGGGCGAATGGTTGGCCACACAGTTTTTAGATTACGAGCCAGGCATTCACTGGAGCCAACTTCAAATGCAATCGGGCACGACAGGCATCAACACCACTCGCGTTTACAACCCCGTTAAACAAGCGCAAGACCACGATCCGCATGGTGTGTTTGTGCGGCGGTGGTTGCCGTACATGCAAGAGGTGCCAGACACGTGGTTGTTTGAACCCTCGCTTATGCCAATGAACTTGCGGTCACATGCTGCAGCTGCCCATCAAATTCCCCAGCCTTTGGTAGATCTGGCTTTGGCCACACGCACTTCCAAGCAGGCGCTGCACGCTAGACGGCAAAATGCTGAGGTGAAGGCTGGAAAAAATGCGGTTGTAGAGAAGCATGCCTCTCGGCAAACATTTCGCAAGCGTTCTAAGCCTGCGCTTAAAAATTCGAGTGCTTCAAATCAACTTGGATTTGATTTTTAAATTGCCCAGAGTCAAACATGCCCAAAAGAATTTCCATTTACGTTTTGATATTGGTGTCTGTGGGGGTTTTTCTCAATCACTTTTCTGTTGCTCAAAAAGAAAACGGCCTGCTGCTGGTCATTGACGGACGAGAAGTGGATGCCATGGGTATGGCTCAAGAAAAGTGGGTAAAACTGACTCGAAATTGTGAGCGTGTGACGCCCATTGATTCCAACGCCAAACTGTATTTCGACATTCAACAAACCATTCAAGCCTACAGCCCACCCAATTCTGAATCTGCACAAATTTTGAGTCTTGCGTCAACAGGAGAGTGGTCGTTGGTTCAGGTTCAATTTAAAGATTTATTGCCCGCGGTCGTTTTGATTCAACAGGTAGATGGCAAGCCAAGCATTTTGCCTAATGCCATCTGGAGCGGCGAGACTCATCCTTGGTTGGCTGCGCCCCACATTCGTCAATACATCAATAGCAAAGCGCCACAGTCACCTTCGGACTTGATTAAATGTTTTGATCCGGTTTGATCGGGTCTATCACTGAATTTTTCGCATTTAGCCATTAATTTCACTAACAATGTGAAAGATTGTGAACGAGTTGGGCAGGAAATGTTGCGTAAGATTTCCTTTAGATAACTGGCTACATTATTTTAATTGTCAAAAAAAAGAGGACTCGATGCTTTCTTCAAAAAGTCACTTCAGTAAAATTCTTTTGATATCGGTCGCTTTGTCATTTTTATTTTGGCTACTGGGCTACTGTCTGGCGATTGATAAAAATATTTTCATTAAAAACCATTCTTTTTTATTTCAAATATTTTGGTTGCCATTCCACATAATGTTGGCATATTTTTCGTTGGTAGTTTTTAAGAAAGCTGCCTTTGGAGATCAACAAAAAGATGTCAACATTGAATCCATATTCAAGGACTTGCAAAATAATTTGCGTACCGTTATTTGTTCCATTCTTTTAGTAGTTCCATTTATATTGGAAGATCTTATAGAAGGTTATTCCATGGTTCAAGATCAATTTTCTGTCATGGGAAATGCAACTTGGATTATGGTTGGCCCTGTTTGGATCATAGAGTGGCTTTCCATTGCAGTTATTTGGTCAAGAGTGCTTGCTACCATTCACTTGACTGTCAAAACTTACACCCCTGAATTTGTAGACGAAAATTTAGACAGGTTGTTGATTCTTGAAGCGCAATCCCCTTTGTTACGCGCAGGTGTCGAAAATGCCCTCATCAATTTGCTGTATGCGATTTCCACCATTGGCTACATTTGGTTTGCAGGAGGAGAATCGTCAGATTTCCAGACAGTCGTAATTTCTGGCGTTTTGGTTTTCGTCAGTTTTTTGGCTAGTTTTTTCTTTTTAAGAATGCGAATTAATGATGCCCTTGAAAGACTGGTATTGATAAATTCTAAGTTTCTAAACAGCATTTACATGAATACACAGCATCCCTTGACCAAAGATTCTTTTCGGGAAATGAAAATGAGTCCATCGTTGATCGATGGATTTGTTCTACTTAAGCCAACAAAATTTTCAAACCGCGCTAACGAGCGTATGAGCATCATGCGCGCTAGCTTACTGGTTCGGTCAATTCAGGAAAATGGCTATGCTGATCAGATTGGCGTGCCCTTGGGCATTGAGGCAATGAAATATGGCCAATTCGAACAAAAATTAGCCTCCTTGGGAATTGATGAGTTGCAAGGTGTCATGTTGCGCTTAGGCTCACCAATACTCATGTTGATGACGAAATCAGGCCTTCTATCGAACTTATTTTAAGTTTACAAATTTAAAATAAATATCATTAAATTTTAAAAAAAATGCTAGGTGGTTAAACCTAGCGAATTCATAGTTGCATATGGTGGTGGGGCGTAACCACTGCGCAAACAGCCTCAGAGAAGCCCCTGCGGGCCTCATCTAGTTCCTGCGAACAATCCCCAATTCAGCGCTGCCCCCCAATGGGAACGCCTCCATCGAATACGTCCAACTCTACAGAATTGCGGACGGCGGTTCAATTCCGTAAAACACTATTGAAACAGGGACCACAGACTTCAATTTTCCATTCAGCCCTGCTTGCCGAGCGGCCCCCCACCTTGTTGACTACACCCCGCTCTTCTGATATCTTTAAGATATCTAACTTCAAAGGAGCCAGAAATGAAAGCTGCAGCAGCCCAGATCGCCTTTCGTTATCGCCCTCAAGACAGCGCAACTGGCGTGACCCGCACAACGACCAAACGTCTGGCTGATGTATTGGGTGTTGACGAAACGCAAGTGATTCACCTGGCACTGCATGAGCTGGCCACCAAGTTCCTGCCTCAATACGAGGCAGATGAGGGAGCTTTGACCAAAGCCCAACTCAATCAGGTTAAAAAATCAACCCCCAAGGCCAAAGGCGGCACTGTTCTCAGCAGTCTGTTTGAATTGGAAAACGCCTGATGCGCTGGTGGCCGGAACCCATGGCTGGCGAAATCGTCTGGTGCCATTTCCCTGACAACATTCACCCCAAACCAAAGCCGCGCCCCGGCCTCATTGTTTCGACCAAGCAAGACGACGAAGGCATGATTTTCGTGAGCGTGGCGTATGGGACCAGCCAAAAGACGGACCGTCTCTACAGCGGGGAATTCAGAATCGCAAAGAGCGAGCAACCTAGTGCATATACCAGCGCCGGTTTGAGCT
>Ga0209499_1002533_pt1 | contig 11643 bp, 9 predicted proteins | sample C_130208_EF_Meta_FD_187306 | JGI IMG/M metagenome (GOLD analysis project Ga0209499, IMG submission 187306) | Freshwater microbial communities from Lake Croche, Canada to study carbon cycling - C_130208_EF_MetaG (SPAdes) (version 2) | ecosystem: Environmental > Aquatic > Freshwater > Lake | place...
TTCTTCGGTAATGCCGCCTTCTGGGCCAATCACAATAACTACATTTTTCGCTTTGGTTTGAGGCGTAATGATTTCACTTAGCTTTACTTGGGCGCTTTCATGAAATACCAGTGCCAGATCGGCGCCCTTAATCAATTCAACAACGCCTTTCTCTTTAACGGTTTCATGTAACTGCGGAATAAAGAGCCGGCGCGATTGCTTACTTGCTTCACGAGCAGTCGTGGCAAATTTACTAATCACTTCAGTGCGACTAATCGATCTATTTGCCAGCCAAGGCACAATCACATCGGCGCCTGCTTCAGTTAACAACTCAACTGCCTCTTTAGCGCGATCGCTTTTAGGTAGCGCTTGCACAACTGTAAACTTAATTTCTAGCGGCTCTTGGCGACCAACTTCTAGCACCGTAGTTTCAAGTGATCGCTTGGTTACCTCAGTTACCTGAACGTTGGCCCAACCACCATTGCCGTCAGAGACTCGGAAGATCTCGCCCACTTCAATGCGCAGAACTTTAATTGCATGGTTAGCATCTTCAGAATTAAACGAATAGCCAGCGCCAACTTGAGTTGGTAAATCTGGCACAAAAAATAGAGTTAACATTTAGCGACCGAAGGCGCCACGAAGTTTATGGAAGAAACTTTGGTCGTGATCTTTAATCTCAACTTCACCCGCTTTTTCACCACGGGATTCAGCAAACTTGCGCATTAACTCTTCTTCAGCCTTGTTTAATTTCGTCGGAATCTTTACTTCGACGTGGACAATTAGATCACCACGAGTGCCACGGCGCAGATGGGTCATGCCTTTGCCCTTAACCGTAATAGTGGCGCCACTTTGAGTGCCGGCTTTAACTTCGACTTCGATTGGACCATCTAGCGTTTCAACTTTTACTTTTGTTCCAAGCGTTGCCGCAGCCATTGAAACGGCCAGTGCCAGGTGCAAATTATCGCCTTCGCGCATCAAAGTTTCATGAGCGGTTTCGACGATTTCCACATACAAATCACCAGCTGGGCCGCCGCCGGCACCAACTTCACCACGGCCAGACATTTGAATTCGATTGCCAGTTTCAACACCAGCTGGAACTTTAATATCAATTGTTTGACGAGCACGTACTCGACCATCACCGGAACATTCGCGGCACGGATTCGGAATTGTGGAACCGTATCCCCCGCAATTATTACAAGGGCGTGATGTCATTACTTGACCAATGAATGATCGAGTTACTTGTTGAGTTTCGCCGCGACCCTTACAGATCGGACAAGTTTGTGGAGTTGAGTTATCAGCACATCCGCTACCAGTGCACTTAGAACAAACAACAGCGCTTTCCAAAGTAATGGTGCGCTCGGTTCCAAAGCAAGCTTCATTTAAATCAACTTCGATTCGAATAAGTGCATCTTGGCCAGCACGCATCCGTGGGCGCGGACCACGATTTGATGTGCCACCACCAAAGAAAGCATCCATGATGTCGCTAAAGCCACCTGTGTTCCCGAACCCACCAAAGCCACCCATGTTGCTTCCGCCCATGTCATATTGCTGACGCTTTTGTGGATCACTCAACGTGTCATAGGCAGCAGTTACTTCTTTGAATTTTTCTTGAGTTGCAGGATCTGGATTCACATCTGGATGCAATTCACGAGCAAGTTTGCGATAAGCCTTCTTTATTTCATCGCCAGATGCGTCGCGAGAGACACCTAACGCTTGGTAATGATCTGCCACTTATGCACCTTCTGTTAAATATCGACTGATGTAACGAGCTACGGCGCCAACTGTTGCCATTGAGCTCGCATAATCCATACGGGTTGGCCCCAAGATACCGAGCGCGCCCAAGGGAGAATTATCTATGCCATAGCCAACAGTTACCAAACTGGTTTGCTGCAAATTAGCCACTTGCTGTTCGTGGCCAATGCGCACTTTTACACTCTCGTTGGCATCGCCAAGTAGGCGTAATAGAACCACTTGCTCCTCAAGTGCCTCTAAAACAGGGTGAATCTGAGTTGAGAAATCCTCACTAAACCGAGCTAAATTCGAGGTTCCGGCTAACACAATCTTCTCTTCTGGGCGTTCCATCGACATTTCCAAAAGTGCTGAAATCAATAGCGCCACATCTTTGCGTTCGTGCGCAGAATAAATATCCATGATGCCAGTAATGCGATCTGCAACCTCAGGCAATCGATATCCAGCTAGAGCATTATTGATTTGATTGCGAAGGCTGGCGATGAAAATATCATTCACATCACTGCTTAGTTCAATTACGCGTTGCTCAACTCGACCAGAGTCAGTAATTAAAATTATCATCATGCGCGAAGTAGTCAGCGAAACCAACTCAACGTGGCGCACCTTAGATTTAATCATTGATGGGTATTGCACAACTGCTACCTGCTTGGTCACATCAGCTAGTAGTCGAACCGTGCGCATCACTACATCATCTAGATCAAGCGCTCCTTCAAGAAATGTTTCAATTGCGCGACGCTCGGCAGCCGAAAGTGGCTTTACCGTTTCAATGCGATCAACGAATAAGCGATAACCGGAATCTGTTGGAATCCGACCGGCACTGGTATGCGGTTGGGCAATTAATCCTTCTTCTTCAAGGACTGCCATTTCGTTGCGAATCGTTGCTGGTGAAATACCCAACCCATGACGATCAGCAATTGCCTTTGAGCCAACAGGTTCTTGCGTTGCAACATATTCATCGACAATTGCTCGCAGAATTTCGAGTCGGCGGTTAGACATAAGGCTAAGTTCTCTAGTTAGTTAATTGCTAAAGTAATCGAAATCAAGGTAAGCAAGAAGAAAGCCGGGAAAGCGGTCTTGGCTTTATCTGCGCGGAAGTGGAAGAAAATCGCACCAGCCATCATGCACCAGAGCGAAACTAACGCTGGATAAGAAAAAGGATTCCACTTCAAGGAAAGGACAAGGCCTAGGGCTGCAGCTGACTCAAATACGCCAGTAACACGAGCCATCCAATCTGGCACATTCACTTCGCGAGTTCCGCTTAAGCCCTTCTCGTTACCACTGGCTTTTGAGAGGCCAGAGATAAGGAAAATCAGGGCTAAGAATGAAGTCAATACGATTTTTGTGGTTTCCATAGTGGGTAAAAGGTACTACATAACGATTTCACGCACGATTCGGTCAGCAATCAACCGACCAGTTGGCGTTAATTTGATGCGATCACTCGAGGTATCTAGATATCCCTCTTCACGATAACTAGCCAATCGCTCAAGTTCTTGCGGTTGCAGCATTTCAAAACTTAAACCTTCACGCATTCGAATCGCCAACATAATTTCCTCATCACGCAATTGTGATGAATTCATGGTTTCGCGATCTTGTACTGGTGATTCACCAGCAAATAACTTTGTTTTATAGGCAGTCGGATGTTTAACATTCCACCAACGCTCGCCATTTAAGTGCGAATGCGCACCTGGCCCTAGCCCCCACCAATTAGCACTCTTCCAGTAAGCAATATTGTGTAAACATTCTTTACCAGGCTTTGACCAATTGCTTAGCTCATACCAACTCAAACCTGCTTGCTCGCAAAGCTGATCAACTAACAAATACATATCTGCCATCAAGTCATCATCAGGCATTGTTAAATCACCACGTTTAATTTGTGCTGCAAGCTTGGTGCCAGTTTCCACAATCAACGCATACGCACTTATATGGTCAATATCTAAAGCAAGTGCCGCTTCAACGGTTTCACGCCAATCATCAAATGACTCACTAGGTGTTCCATAAATCAAATCAACGCTAATTGATTCAAAACCAGCAGCGCGAGCCATGCTCACAGCTTTCCCAACGTTCTCTGGATTATGTGTGCGATCAAGTGCTGCCAATACGTGTGGCTTGGCTGATTGCATACCGAAGGAAATTCGATTAAAGCCAACTGATAAATACTCAGCCAACTTTTCCGCAGTTACCGAATCAGGGTTTGCCTCCAGTGTTATTTCGGCATCAGGGGCTAAATCAAAGCGATTGCGAATGGCAGCAATTACTCGACCCAAGTCAGCAGGTGGCAACAGTGAAGGAGTTCCCCCGCCGAAGAAGATAGTCGGAACTGACGAAGTTGGCGCGCTCTCAAGTTCACGTAAAACCGCATCGATATAGTCGTTTGAAACGATCTCTAGCGTGGCACCATCTTGTAGCTCGGAGGGCGTATAGGTATTGAAGTCACAGTAACCACAGCGCTTTACGCAATACGGGATATGAACGTAAAACGAGAGATCACTCATTTAGTTTCCAGCTTTACGCGCGGCCTTGATCTTCTCGATATCCGCATCTGTAGCTAGGGCTGCAACGAATGCCTCTTGCGGCACTTCAACGCGACCAACCATCTTCATGCGTTTCTTGCCCTCTTTTTGCTTTTCCAACAATTTACGTTTACGCGAAATATCGCCGCCGTAACATTTCGCAAGAACGTCTTTACGCATCGCTCTGATTGATTCGCGAGCAATGATGCGGGAACCAATAGCAGCCTGAATCGGAACTTCGAATTGTTGACGTGGAATTAGTTCGCGCAATTTGCCGGTCATCATTACGCCATAGGCATATGCCTTATCGCGGTGAACGATTGCGCTGAATGCATCTACTGCTTCGCCTTGTAGCAAAATATCAACTTTAACTAGGTTGCCTTCTTCATCGCCCTTTTCTTCATAATCAAGCGACGCGTAACCCTTGGTGCGTGATTTAAGTTGATCAAAGAAGTCGAAAACAATTTCGGCAAGTGGCAAGGTGTAACGAATTTCAACGCGATCTTCTGAAATGTAATCCATGCCAAGTAATACGCCGCGACGGTCTTGGCAGAGTTCCATGATTACGCCGATGTATTCAGATGGCGCTAAAATGGTTGATTTAACAATTGGTTCAAATACAGCTGCAACTTTGCCATCAGGGAATTCTGATGGGTTGGTAACGCGAACTTCTTTGCCATCTTCCATCTTCACGTTATAAACCACGTTTGGCGCGGTTGAAATAAGGTTTAACTTTGATTCGCGTTCTAGACGCTCGCGCACAATTTCCATGTGCAGCAAACCAAGGAATCCGCAGCGGAAACCAAAGCCAAGTGCTGCTGAACTTTCAGGTTCATAAACAAGGGCGGCATCGTTTAGTTGTAATTTATCTAGCGCTTCGCGAAGTACTGGGAAATCTGCACCATCTAGCGGGAATAGGCCAGAGAAAACCATTGGCTTTGGATCTTTATAACCAGCAAGAGCTATTTTAGTTGGGTTGTTATAAGTCGTAACTGTGTCACCCACACGAGATTGGCGAACATCTTTTACGCCAGTAATTAAATAACCTACTTCACCAACGCCTAAACCCTTACTTGGTACTGGCTCTGGTGAGATCACGCCAACTTCAAGCATTTCGTGGCGTACGCCAGTTGAGAACATTTGAATTTGATCGCGTGGTGAAAGGTGGCCATCTACGACGCGCACATAAGTAACTACGCCACGATAGCTGTCATAAACCGAGTCGAAAATAAGTGCACGAGCAGGTGCGCTGGCATCGCCTTTAGGCGCTGGAATTTGAGCAATGATTTGATCAAGAAGTTCGGCAACGCCATCGCCTGTTTTTCCAGATACTCGTAAACAATCTTCGGGTTGGCAGCCAATTAAGTTAGCAAGTTCTTTAGCAAACTTTTCAGGTTGTGCGTTCGGCAAATCAATTTTATTTAGCACCGGAATAATGGTTAAGTTATTTTCCATTGCGAGATACAAGTTAGCCAGCGTTTGCGCTTCGATACCTTGTGCGCAGTCAACGAGCAATACTGCGCCTTCGCATGCTGCAAGCGACCGCGAAACTTCATAAGTGAAGTCAACGTGACCAGGTGTATCGATCATGTTCAAGATGTATTCCTGACCATCGATACCGCTGCGCCACGGCAAACGAACTGCTTGCGACTTAATGGTGATTCCGCGTTCGCGTTCAATATCCATACGATCTAAATATTGCGCGCGCATATTGCGGGCTTCTACAACTTCGGTGATTCCCAACATGCGATCGGCAAGAGTTGATTTACCGTGATCAATATGGGCAATGATGCAGAAGTTACGAATCTGCGCTGGATTAGTTGCGGCTGGTTGAGGCGCCTTGGCAAGTGAAATTGCAGGCATCGTTAAGCCTTAAAAGTAACTAGTTGCGAATTAACGAACGCCGGCTTTAACGGCAGCTTTTGCCATTGAAGACTTCTTGTTGGCAGCAGTGTTCTTGTGTAGAACACCCTTAGCAACGGCGATATCGAGCGCCTTTGAAGCGTCGCGTAGTTCGGTTGAGATAACTGCGGCATCGCCAGCGGTTACAGCGTCGCGGAATTTGCGAGCAGCTGTCTTGATCGAAGAACGCACTGACTTGTTACGTAGGCGTGCCTTCTCATTGGTCTTGATCCGCTTGATCTGCGACTTGATATTTGCCACTTAAGGTTTACTCCGAACTAAATTGGTTGAACGCTAAATACGAACCCGAAGGCTACCAGCGGGGCACCTTTAGGCTCAAATCGGGGCATTTCAGTTAAAGCGGATTAGCGCCTTATCGGGCTGCTTTTGCGCTGGCGATCTCGGAAATCGCGTGTTCAAGCGCATAGATCGGGTCACTTGCCGCCCCTTTTACTTGGGCATCGGCCAAGGCAATTGCCCCAACGGCAGCGACAATTCCGCGTGGAGTCCAGCCAGCCAACTGACGACGAGCCTTATCGATCTGCCATGGTGCCATACCTAATTGGCCGGCGAGCTCGAATGATTTCGCGTTTCGGTTAGCCCCTGAAACTTTGGCCAATGAACGCAAGGCGGATGCGATCGCGCTAGTAACCATCACTGGGTCGGTACCAGTTTCAATTGCGCTACGTAATTGCAGAAGCGCAACTGGCAGATTTCCATCGAGTGCGGCATCTGCAACATCAAAGCCAGTGGTTTCAACACGACCTTGGTGATACTTATCAACTTCTTTCTCATCAATGGTGCCAGCAGGAGCAGCAGCAATGATCTGACTGCACGCGGCAGTCAATTCGCGTAAGTCGCCACCAATTGCATTTACCAGCGCTGCAATTGCAGCCGGTGAAGCTTTGCGACCAGCATCAAGAAATAGATTCTTTACGAACTCTTGTTTCTCGGCTTCTTTCTTAAGTGGCTCACAAGAGATTATTTCGGGCTTAACTTTCTTAATTGCATCCAGTAGCGCTTTTCCTTTTACGCCACCTTTATGTAGAAAAATTACGGTGGTCGAAGCATCTGGCTCTGGCAAGTAACGAATAATTTCTTCTTTGTTGTCTTCGGGTAAATCTTGTAGGTCACGAATGATTAGAGCTCGTCGTTCGGAAAATAACGAAGGCGCCAGAGCATCAGAGATATCGCCAACGATTGAATCGGCGGCATAGATTGAAGTAATTTCGGCGTTCTCGTTTTTTAACTCTGCTTGTAATTTAGTTAGCGCACGATCGGCAAGGGCAGCTTCAGAACCAAGAATCAAATAGAAATCATTCATTGCTTACCCCGCTCCCCTATCCTCGTTTGTCTATCCCCATTGCCAAAACTTAAATATCTGATGGTTTTTGCGAACCTTAACCTGATGTCTGCGGGCATTAATCGCCAGCGCTCCATCTTGATCAGTTCGATAAACCTTGCTGCCGATCTTACTCAAGGCGGCGATTGTTTGGGGTGCTGGATGGCCGTAAGTATTGTCTTTGCCCACGCTAATTATCGAAATTCGTGGTGACAGGGCTCGCATAAAGTTCAAATCTTGGTAGCGCGAACCATGATGAGCCACTTTATAAAGATCAACTTGATTTAATTCTTGCACTAATTGAGCTTGTGCTATCGGTTCGATATCTCCGGCAGCCAGTAATGAAAAATCCGCTGAGATAACTTTCAGCACGATGCTGGAATTATTGGGCGTATCTTGCGTACCTAACTTTGGCCAGATCGCCTGAAAATAAATTGCTCCTCTATTACTTAAGATCTGCGCAGCGAAGCCAGCCGTGACTTTAACTTTAGGAATATTTCTTAACCACCTTTGAACCCGAGCGCTTTCAAAAGCTGGGTCGATCTGCGGACTAACCCAAACTTGCCCAACCGTGCGGCCTTTTAGTAAGCCAGGTAGGCCCTCAACATGATCGGCATGGAAATGTGTCAGAACTAATATTGGAATATCTGAAATTGAGAATTGACTCAAACATTTATCAATCAATTGCGGATCTGGCCCTACATCAATTACCACCCCGCGATGATGACCTAAGTTTATGACCATGGCATCGCCTTGACCGATATCGCAATTTCCTACTTGCCAATCAATACCCGGAAACCTGGTTGACCAATTACCAATCAATAGGAGGAAAACCAGAAAAATAGCAACAACTTTCAGATGCTTATGGAAAAAAGTACGGAAGAACCAGATAAAAATTGCAATTGAAACTATTGCTAAGAAACCACTAGCACCTTTGCCTAGTTCAATTACTGAAAAACTAGCCGACCATCTAGCGACCAAGCCGATGAAGGCAGCTGGTATTCGAATCAGTAAAACTAGGACGCCAGCTAAACCAGGTGAAATCGGATTAATGAGGGCGGCGATAAAGCCCAGCACCGTTATTGGTGCTACCGCAGGGGCAGCCAATAAGTTTGCAACAATGCTCATTGGCGAGAGAAAACCAGATAGAGCAACCAACACTGGCGCGCAGAAAATTATTGCAGCTATTGGTGGGGCCAGAGCCTCGGCTATTTTCCTAGGCATAAATCTCTCACAAAATGTGATGATGCTTGGCGAGGCAAGTAATAAGCCACCCGTTGCCAGCACCGAAAGTGCAAAGCCAGCATCTCGCGACTGCCAAGGATCTGCAATAACTACCGCTGCAATCGCAAAACCTAACGCTGGTAAAGAATCTGCTGCATGACGATGGCTCATGGCAATTAAAACAACGGCAGCCATGGCAGCTGCTCGTAACACTGAAGGTGAAGGTCTAACTAGAGCGATGAAGAAGAGAAGTGAAAGTGCCGTTGCACCAATTCGATATTGACGATTACGAAAGAGAAATTGCATGCACCATAAAACAAAGCCTGAAACAATTGCAAAGTTGGCACCACTTACCGCAACTAAGTGTGTTAACCCAGATCGTTTCATGGCTAACTTGAAATCACTACTTTGTTTAGAAGTATCCCCCAGCACCATCCCGGGAATTAGCGCACCTGCGTCGCCATTTCCACTTGCATTACGCAAGCCGATTCGAATTGAACCAAGAGATCTAGCCCAACTTGATGGTTCGCTGTCTATTTTTATCTTTCCTCGGAAAAGCGCTAACGCAGCGACTCTGGCTTCTTTACTTTTAACAAGCGTGGCTTGCCCGCTAATAATCTGACCCGGCAACAACCCAGCCAAATTTTTAGCTGGTGAGATAACTCGAATTGGCAGTTTTAATCTATAGGTGCCGGCGCTACTTTTTAGTTCAACTGCACTGGCCAAGAATGACCAACTGCTTGCAACATAATTTCGCCCAGTTACTTTCGGTGCAGTGCGATTGGGGTCAGTAATTAATTGTGCTCTTAATTCAATTGTGCTTCCTAGGTATTGAGTCATCACATTTTGTGTAAGCGCCTGTGCTCGAAAAGACATGATTGTTGAGCCTAGAAAAAGAGCTGCGATCAGTACCACCGCCCGAGGTTTCTTGCCAGCGACAACCAAGCCAACTAAACCAAAGGCGAGCAATGTAATTCGCCAAGGAGCCACATAACTTTGAGTTAAAGCCCCAAACCAAATCGCCCCACCAATAGCTAGGGCGCGAAAATCAATTAAACGGTGATCTGGCTTTTGAACTGTGCGAATTTAGCTGGCCCAATCCCGGAGACTTTATCGAGATCTTCCAATGTAATAAAAGGTCCATTCGCAGCGCGATACGCAACGATTCGTTTTGCGAGCACTGGCCCAACGCCATCTAGTGCCTCGAATTGTTTGGCAGTTGCTCGATTTATATTTAGCGGTCCAGTTGGAGTTGTCTTCTTGGTGGCAAATTTTCGACCAGCTGGAATTTTAGTTTTCTCAGTTGGTGAAACATAAATCTGCTCACCATCTCGAATTATGCGGGCTAAGTTCAAATCACTTAAGTCGGTTCCGGCTAGTGAATTTCCAGCAGCTTTAATCGCATCAATCACTCGAGCATTACCAGGTAGCGCGTAAACCCCTGGGTTGGTTACAGCACCGGCAATATCAACTGTTACAAGTGGTGCTTCAATTGCGATTGGTTCGGCAGTTATCACCGCTTCAGATTTACCAGTGGTAACCCAGAATCCTGAAATAACAATTACCAGCCCTCCGAGAACTAGTAGGCCGCGCTTTTGCAGGGTAGAAAAATTGAGTTCGTACCACCAGTCAGTGATCCGTTGTATCTGATTTTGGAATTCATTCATGCCGACATTCTCGGCGTCGCTCTAAAGCTTGAGAGCTAGCTAAAAATTAATTGGGGATAACGATATTTACGAGTTTAGGTGCGCGAGTAATTATCTTTACCGGTGTTACTCCGCCTAGTTCAGCAACGACTGCTGGAAGTGCAAGGGCCTGGGCCTCAAGTTCAGCATCTGTAATTGTTGGTGAAACTTCAAGACGTTCCTTAATCTTGCCGTTGATCTGAATAACCGCTTCAACTGCGTCAGCCACAAGCAACTTCTCATCCACAACTGGCCAGCCCGCAAGAGCTACTGCTGGCTGATGGCCTAAGCGATCCCACATTTCTTCAGCGGTATATGGCGCAACAAGTGACAACATAATTGCAGTTGCTTCGACTGCTTCGCGAACCGCAGGGTCAGCTGGGCCGCAACCACTATCAACTGCTTTGCGTGTGGCATTAACAAGTTCCATCACGCGAGCAATTGCTACGTTGAAGCGGAAAGATTCAACAGCGAAAGCAGCATCGTGAAGCGCTTTGTGTGTTGCTTTGCGAAGTGAAATATCGCCAGTGCTGAAATCAACACCTGGCTTACTTGTGACATCGCCAGATAAACGCCAAGCACGAGTTAAGAATTTAACTGAGCCAGCCGGTGAAACATCTGACCAATCAACATCATCTTCAGGTGGGCCAGCAAAAACCATTGATAAACGAATCGCATCGACGCCGTGGTTAGGAAGTTCATCAGAGAGGCGAACTAGATTTCCGCGAGACTTAGACATCGCCGAGCCATCCATCAAGACCATGCCTTGATTTAGCAAGCGAGTAAATGGTTCGTTGAATGAAACCATATCCATGTCGAATAAAACTTTGGTGAAGAAGCGGCTATAAAGCAAGTGCAGAATTGCATGAGTTACGCCGCCTACATATTGATCAACTGGCAACCAAGTATCAACATCGGTACGACTAAATGGTTCGTTGTGATTAGTCGAACTTGGGTAGCGCAAGTAATACCAAGATGAATCTACGAAAGTATCCATGGTGTCGGTATCGCGCATTGCTGCGGTGCCGCACTTAGGGCACGCAACATTTACCCAATCGGTTGCAGCGGCAAGTGGTGATTGACCCTTTGGTTTTAAATCTAGGCCAGCTGCATCAGGAAGGAGTAATGGCAATTGATCAGCAGGAACGCCAACTTCGCCGCACTTAGGGCAATGAATAATCGGAATTGGTGTGCCCCAATAACGCTGACGTGAAACTAACCAGTCGCGCAGACGATAATTACGAGCGGATTT
>Ga0209499_1002535_pt1 | contig 11639 bp, 15 predicted proteins | sample C_130208_EF_Meta_FD_187306 | JGI IMG/M metagenome (GOLD analysis project Ga0209499, IMG submission 187306) | Freshwater microbial communities from Lake Croche, Canada to study carbon cycling - C_130208_EF_MetaG (SPAdes) (version 2) | ecosystem: Environmental > Aquatic > Freshwater > Lake...
AAGCTCGGTCATAAATTTTACGCACTTGTTTCATAAGTTAAAATTAAGGTTTTTATTCTTAACTTTTTATGCGGGTAAAGTTAGCAAGTCCAAGTCTAAATACTAACGAAGCATAGTCTTATACATAACTAAGTTAGTCTAAATACATACTAAGTTAGTCTAAATACATATTAAGTTAGTCTAAATACATACTTAGTTAGTCTAAACACATACTAAGTTAGTCTAAATACTAATTTTTTGTATAAAATGATACCAATTGGTTATAAATTAAGAAATACGTATAATGTAGTGTCTTATAAAACAGGCACTCTATTGTAATTGCCTGCTTTTAAAATATTTTTTACAATTTCAAGACTTTTACTTTAGGACATTAACCTTTCGACTTAGTTAAATCTTATTTCAATCCTGCAATACTTTGCTCAATTGTAGCGCTTTTTTCCAAAGCACCCAGATCGCGCAGATATACAGTAAATATCTCGTGTTCGATTGCGCAGAATTGCATTCTTTGCCCAAAATCGAGAGCAGGTAAAAACAAAAAAATCCGAGCAATCGGATTTTAGTTGATCAGTTAGAAGTTATTTTTTTAGATTTGTTTTAGAGGACAATACAATTGGGGTTGGCACAGAATGCACCCGAGCCAAGGCGAACTGACGAAGTAATTATGAGCTATCCGTAACGAGAGGGTTTTTATATCCGAACGATTGGGCAATCCTAATCAGAAACTAAACTTTCCAAATAAGCTAAAAAACGAGATATAATCCCTCTTTTTTTAGACACATAATCTTTTTTAAAAGCAAGACTTTCAAATTCTCTGAATGTGGAGACAAAAAAGCTTACAAAACAAATTATTACAACAGCTGTAAACAGTATTATATCTAAATTTTCCATCTATTTTTTTAGTTTTAAATTAAAGAAAATTAATAACCCTACAATTGTTGGAGGCCAAAGACCTATGAAAACGGCTTTCTGGAAATTTTTCTCTACTAAAAAAATGTATTCCGAAATGAAAATTAAACAGATTACGACAATCAAAATAAATAGTTCTGATTTTTTGAATTTACTAAACATAAAACAATTTTTAATTAATTTATTGTCATTAAACTATTTAACAACTTATTAATTGTAAATCTACAAATAAAAATTAGATATTGTTTAATTTTTATTTAAATTTATTAAACAAAATATATGACAAAATAAAAAATATTTTATCGTCTATGCATTCCTTTTTCCTTTCTGAAAAGATGAAAGAAAAAAGCGAAAAGCTAATTGTGTATGTTGCTATTTTAAGTTTTATTTTGCATTTACTTTTAATTGGTTTAGTTAACTTAAATTTAATCTCTTTAGACAATCATTCAAAATTATTAAACAATCCTATTGCAGCTATTTACACCCCTTTTTCTTTTATTCTCTTTTATGAAGTCTATTTATTACTCTATTATTTACCTAAATCCATATCAATATACATCGGGAAACAATATGAAATAATTTCGTTAATCGTTATCAGAAGAATCTTTAAAGATTTATCCAATTTAGAACTCAATACAAATTGGTTTTTAATTAAAAATGATATGTTATTTACTTTCGATTTATTAGCCATCCTAATTATGTTTTTTCTGATCTTTATTTACTACAAATTAGTAAAAAATAGTCGTTCTTCCGAAATAGGGAAAATAGAGCCAGAAATTCAAAAATACATCTCTTTTAAAAAAAATGTAGCCACTTGTTTAGTTCCGGTTTTTATATTATTATCGTTGTATAGTCTTGGACATTGGTTGTACGAAAGTATTTTTTCTATTAGTAAAATTGTGGATAAAATTAAGGACATTAATAAAATATTTTTTGATGATTTTTTTACTGTACTTATACTCGTGGAAGTTTTATTGTTACTATTTTCCTTTTTGTATTCTGATAAATTTAATAGTGTAATTAGGAATTCAGGCTTTATTATCTCAACAATCCTAATTAAGTTATCTTTCAATACTGAAGGAATATTAAATACGATGCTAATTGTTATGGCTATAGTTTTTGGAGTTTTAGTACTAAAAATTCATAGTTTATATGAAAATCTAGATAAAAAATAAACACGCACACCAATTTAAATTATCTCCTTATTTAAAACTAGAATAAAATCTTATTGTTATTAAGAATAAAGAAAAATAATATTTAATTTTAATTAATAATTTAACTATTTTAACATTAATAATTTATCAAAAAACGATATTTACCGATTATTTTAGTCTATTTTTGCAGAAATTATAAAAAATATCAAAAATGAACACTTTTAAATTAGGGAATCCAGCAGTTGTTGGATTAGCAGGATTCGGATTAACAACATTATTATTACAATTCCACACTTTAGGACTTTGCGGTCTTGGACCAGTATTCGCAATGGGAATTATTTTTGGTGGTTTAGCGCAATTTATTGCTGGATTTATGGAACAAAAAACGGGAAACAACTTCGGTTTTGCAGCATTTACAAGCTTTGGTGCTTTTTGGATGGGACTTGGAATCATCTGGATATGCAATTACTTAAAAGTATATGAAACTCCGCCTGCAGATCTTGGTATTTATCTTGTAGCTTGGACTATGCTTACCGCTATTTTTTGGATAGGTTCTCTTTACATTCATGGAGCGATGGCTTTTACTTTTTCCACCTTGATGATTGGATTTATACTTTTAGATTTAGGTCATTTAGGATTTCCTGAATTGAATGCAATAGCAGCTTATGTCTTGATAATTTGTGCTTTAGGCGCTTGGTATATGATGGCAATGATAATATTGAATGACCTTAGTGGGAAAGAATTATTAAAATCAGGAAAACCTTGGTTGAAAAAATAATCAACTTAAAATAAATCCTTGTCTAAAAATACTTGTTTTTAGTATTATTTCAGGACGAGAAACAAAGCAAAAACCCTTGCCTATTTATAATGGACAAGGGTTTTTTCTAGTTACTTATCAAAAAACATCTACTCTTCTATAGATAATTTAACTCTTTAACTTTTTTATACTATTTTTTTTAACGCTATATTTTGCAGTTCTGGCATCTTTGATTATTCCTTTCCAGTTTAATCCAAAACCAAAATCATATACATTTCCAGTTGCATCTTGATACGGAATCATATCATGCGGAACGTCTTCAAATTGTTTTTCAACGGTTGACATATTAATTGGCATTTGCAAAGGCAACAATCCTGAAGGTTCTGTTTTACCTGAAATAATATCCATTAAAGCTTCGACTTGTACTCCAAATTCTCCAATAATTGCATCCACTTCTTTTTCAAATTCACCAAAAACCATCGGATTTGAAATATTTACAGCAACAATAACTGGTTTTCCATTCATCGCTTTTTTGGTGTCTAAAATGGTATTTAAATCTGGATACGAATTCGATTTTGATGTTTTATTCAAATAAGATCTGTTGGTAATTGTTGGGTCAACCACAGGATCTCCAGCGGCTATACTTTCTGCTCTGGCATCTACGGCGGTATATTCTTTTAACTGCAAACTAATTGGCACATAACCATTTCCTCCTGCTTCTCTGTCTGCTTTGCTATATCCGCCACTAATTGGACTTTTAATAAATACAAGGGCAAAATCGGCTTTCGTTGGATCATCGGTTACGATATAGTATTTTTTAATTAAATCTAAATTAACAGGATATTCGATTTTTTCTGGCGAAGGTTGTCCAAAAAAATTAATCCCTGCTGGAGTAACTCTTTTTGGAACATATACTGTTTTCCCGTTTTGAATGGGAACCGTTTTATTTTGATTTTTAATCATCACAATCGACTTCAATTGCGCCTCATAACCTGCTTTCATAAATTCAGGATTCCCTACAATAGCTTTAGTTTCAGAAGGGTCTAAATAAGCATTTTCAAATAATCCCACTCTAAAAATATTCAAAAGCAATCGCACCGCCGATTTTTCAAAACGATTTCTCATAAACGATTCACCTTGTTCTTTTACCCCCATTTGGTAGGCTTCAAGCACGGGTTTAATATCATTATTTCCGCCAAATTGATCTACTCCCGCCATCATGACTTTGTAATGTCTTTCGGCAATACTTAATTTTTCAACTCCCCAAGATTTACCAGCAAAAAAATCTGGTGTAGGCCCTTCATTTGCTGTTATCAACCAATCGGTGCAAACTACGCCATCATATCCATACTTGTTTCTGAGCAAATCAGTAATAATATATTTGCTAAATCCGTTACCCACATTTTCCCCGTTTTTGGTGTCTTGATTATACGAAATAGTATAATAAGGCATCACCGCCGAAGCTTTTTTGGTTTTTCCATTCAATTTGAAAGCCCCTTCTAAAAAAGTTTTCAAATGAGTTTCAAAATTATTTCCTGGATAAACGGCAAATTTTCCATAAGCAAAATGTGCATCGCGACCGCCTTCTTCCGGTCCTCCACTTGGCCAATGTTTTACCATAGCATTCACACTTTGATTACCCCAACCCTCATAACTTTCAATTGCTTTTGGCGAGGTTTGAAAACCATCAACATAAGCTCTTGCCATATCCGTTGCTAGTTTTGGGTCTTCGCCAAAAGTCCCTACAAAACGATTCCATCTTGGTTCTGTGGCCAAATCTATTTGAGGGGACAGCGCTGTAGAAATCCCAATGGCTCTGTATTCTTTTGCGGCTATAGATCCGAATTTTTCAGTAATAGAAGGATCAAAAGTAGCCGCCAAACCTAATTCCTCTGGCCATTGTGAAATTGATCCACCTGAACCCGCATTATATTCGGCATTTTTATTTGCTCCATTTCTTGGGTCTGAACTATTATTAGACGGAATCCCCATTCCAATTCCTTCGACTAAAGCTTGTATATTATTATTCCAAGTTGCAGCAACTATTGGGCTTTCGACAGAAGTCATTAACACATGACGCAAATTATCTTTGGTTAAAAAAGCAATTTGTTGATCGGATAAATCAGTCGATTTTGCCCCACTTTTAGAAAATGTTTTTTCATTATATGTTCCAGTAAACATTCCCACTTCCTGAGCTGGAATAGATTGATGGCGACTGTATAACATTAATCCAGCTATTTGTTCTACGTTCATTTTAGAAGCTAGATCTTTGGCACGTTCTGCTACTGGTTTTCTCCAATCTTCATAGGTATCCAAAACCCCATTTTTGTTTAAATCTTTAAACGCTAATCCTTCAACTTGGATGATTTTAACACCTGAATTTGGAGAATACCCTAGAGTTAGTCCTCCTTTATTTTGTACAATAGTATAAGTGCCTTTTGGGATTTCTACCCATTTTTTTTGCGCGTAAGTCTGCGTTCCAAAAACTAAAAGTAAGGCTGGTAATAAAATTCCGTTTTTCATTTTTTGTAGTTAGTTATTTAATATGCTGTTTATTAACACTAATTCTTCTGTGGAAAATTGAGTGTTTTTTAAGGATTGAATAGCGTCTATAATTTGTTCTGATTTACTTGAACCAATCAAAACTGAAGTGATTCGGGCATCACGCAATAACCATGCTAACGCCATGTGAGCTAACTTTTGCCCACGTTGTTTCGCCAAATCATTAAGCTTTGAAATCTTCGCTATCTTTTCTGCAGTTATATGATTCTCATTCAAAAATATACCGCTTGTAGCTACTCTAGAATCATTAGGTATTCCATTCAAATATTTATCGGAAAGCAGTCCTTGAGCCAAAGGCGAAAAAGGGATACAACCAACACGTTCTTTCTCTAAAACAGCTAATAATCCGTTTTCGGGATCACGAACAAACATCGAATATTTAGGCTGGTGTATTAAACAAGGAGTACCTAATTTATTTAGAATCGATATTGCTTTTATTGTGTCTTCGGCATTATAATTAGAAATTCCAACATACAATGCTTTGCCTTGACGAACAATAAGATCGAGAGCAGCCATAGTTTCTTCTAAAGGCGTTTCTGGATCTGGTCTATGATGATAAAAAATATCGACATAGTCGAGTTTCATTCTTTTAAGACTTTGGTCAAGACTTGAAATCAAATATTTTTTAGATCCCCAATCTCCATAAGGACCATCCCACATTGTATAACCCGCTTTTGAAGAAATAATCATTTCGTCTCTATACCCCCTAAAATCTTGTTTCAATATCTTACCAAAATTTGCTTCCGCAGAACCTGGAGGAGGACCGTAATTATTAGCCAAATCAAAATGAGTTATACCATTATCGAATGCTGTTTTGACAAGATTTCGACTATTTTCAAAATCATTAACATCACCGAAATTATGCCATAAACCTAGTGATATAGCCGATAATTTAATTCCTGAATTACCACAACGACGGTATTCCATAGTTTTATAACGATCTGAGCAAGGTTGGTAAGTCATTTGAAATAATTTAATTAAGTTTATTATTAATAGAGATCCAAAATCTGTATTTTAAGCCACAATTAAGCCTTACGAAAGTATTATTTAATACAGTATTTACCAAATTATATTTTTCGTTTTCAATAAATTGTCCGCAATTATACTAAGTTTAAAAAATACTACAATGACTTGAAAGAATTATCATTGAATTATATAATTTGCATTTTCAAAAAATGATTGTAAATTTGGACAAAACACCCCATAATTGATTTAGCAGCCTTATAGAATATCCAATATGAAAAAATACTTTCTGCATAATGGTTCCGAAAGCAGTGGCCCATTTGATTTAGAAGAATTGAAATTAAAAAGAATTGCAAAAAATTCTCCCGTTTGGTTTGAAGGAATGGAAAACTGGAAAACAGCTGGTGAAATTCCAGAATTAAGTAGTATTTTCATTGTGGTTCCTCCACCAATTTCCTCTTTTTCTGCCGTTCCTCCAAAACCAAAATCAAAAAAAGTGGAAGTACGAAAAATTTTAGGTTTGTCAAAAAAAACCTTTTTTATTGTTTTAGGAATCTTGGTTGTACTAATTATAATAACCGTTTTAAATACAATTGAAGATAATAGAAGCCAAGAATTAGAACTTCGGAATCATAAAACAGAAGTTGAAAATCATCAATATGAGCTTCAACAAAAAGAAATAAATGAGCAGAAAATTCTTTTAGAAGAGCAAGAAAAAGCGGAAGCCGAAAGAATTTTAAAGGAACGTAAACAAACCGTTACTGATAGAATTTTAGAAATTCAAAATCTGATTGTCTCAAATCAAGAAAATTTAGAAATTGCAAAGAACAAATTAAAGGATACCTCTAGCTTTAAGTTTTTAAGAACTGCCGCCGAAAGAAACGAACAAATTAATACATTGCAAAAAATGATTAGCGATTTCAGCACTGAAAACGAGAACCTAAACAACGAATTAGAAAAATTAAAATTGGAATTAGAAAAAATAAAATAGTTTTAACCTCCAAAAACAACAATTCAATAATCTAAATAAGCTATGTTATTTCTAATTTTAAGCATCATTTGCAGTGTTACCGTTGGTGTATTATTTAAAGCCACAAGAAGTTTTACAAGCAGTACGATACAAATTATCGCTTCAAATTATGTCGTGGCACTTTTACTTTGTTACTTTTCATTTCGCCCCGATCTTAGCGTTATCGAAACTGAAGCACCTTGGAAAATTTATGTTACCATTGGAATTTTGCTACCCTCCTTATTCCTGTTTTTAGCAACTTCCATAAAATATATGGGGATTGTAAAAACCGATACCGCACAAAGATTATCATTATTCATACCAATTTTAGCCGCATGGCTATTCTTCAAAGAAGATTTTAACACCTATAAAATTGCAGCTATTTTGATTGCATTTCCTTCATTAGTACTCCTTCTTTCCAAAGAGTCGGACAATTCTAAAAACAAATGGGGATATCCTGCCACGGTTTTACTTGGTTTTGGAATTATAGATGTACTTTTCAAACAAATTGCCATTGCTACCGATCTTCCTTTTACCACTTCATTATTCCTGATTTTCGGCATAGCTCTTACGGTTACGCTGTTGGCTGTTGCTTATGAAATTGGCATTAAAAAGATTAAATTGAATTTTAAAAACATCCTTTTTGGAAGCTTAGTGGGGGTTTTCAACTTTGGAAATATCCTTTTTTACTTGAAAGCGCATCAGGCTTTCGCCAAAAATCCTTCAACGGTTTTTGCAGGAATGAATATGGGAGTACTAATTATTGGTAGTCTTGTTGGCCTTTTTATCTTTAAGGAAAAGCTATCCAAAATAAATTTCGCAGGACTTTTTTTAGCTTTATTAGCAGTTGTTTTAATCGTGATTTCTCAAAATTAAAGTTAAATAAAAAAGTTGTTATTTATGAAAACTTTAAAACATAACTAACTAATAATCAGTACATTTATATATGATAAATAATTTTAATCTTCTAAATTATCTAGTATGTATATCGAAATTCTTAAAGACCGAAAAGAGGCAGGATTGTTGCTTTCTGAAAAATTAGAAAAATATCAGGATAGTGAAACCATAATCCTAGCTATTCCAAGAGGAGGAGTTCCAATTGGTTACGAGATTGCCAAAAATCTAAATCTTCCATTAGATATTATTCTTTCTAAAAAAATTGGTCATCCGCTAAATAAAGAATTTGCCATTGGAGCGGTTTCCCTAGATTCGACAACCATTGACGAACATCCAGACGTTTCAAATGCCTATATTGATGCAGAAGTAAAACGTCTTAGAGAATTAGTACAAGAGAAATATGCTATTTATATGGGAAATCGCAAACCTATTAATGTAAAAGGGAAAAACGTGATTATTGTTGATGATGGCATTGCAACAGGAAACACACTTTTGGCTTGCATAAACATGTTGAGAAAAAACAATCCTAAAAAAATCATTGTTGCCGTTCCCGTTGTACCCGCTGACGTAGTTCCAATTTTTCAACAAAAAGCGGATGAATTTGTGTTTTTGATGGCTCCAATAGACTTTGGAGGTGTAGGAAGGTTTTATCAAGAATTCGAACAAGTAAATGATGACGAGGTGATTCGTATGCTTGGTATGGCGAACCTAATGGGAAAACCATTATAAACAAAGGATTTCTTTAAAAAGTATCCATTATGAAAAATGAAGAAATAAATATCACTTTGAAATCGGTAGTATTAATTGGAAATTTATCCATTCCAAAAAATGCAAAAGGAATTGTAGTTTTCTCCTATGGCAGCGGTAGCGGAAGATTAAGTGGTCGAAATAAATTAGTAGCCGAAATGATTCAACAACACGGTTTTGGAACCTTGTTATTTGATTTATTAACAGAAGTAGAAGATCAAGATTACGAAAATAGGTTCAATATTGACCTACTATCTAGTCGATTAATCGAAACTACAGAATGGCTTATGCAAAATAAAGCTACTAAGAATTATCCAATAGCTTATTTTGGCGCAAGTACAGGAGCAGCTTCGGCTATTAGAGCAGCTGCCTATTTTGAAAAAAAGATAAAAGCAGTGGTTTCGCGTGGCGGAAGACCCGATTTAGCTTTAAATGTAATTCATTTGGTTACCGCACCAACCTTATTAATTGTTGGTCAACGGGATGTCTCTGTAATTGAAATGAATAAAAAAGCTTTCGATCATTTGATTTCGGAAAAAGAAATGAAAATAATTCCTGGCGCTACACACTTATTTGAAGAACCAGGGAAATTAATTGAAGTAGCTGATTTAGCCATTTTATGGTATAACAACTATTTAAATAAGAAATAAACCGAGTTTAAATATCGGTATATTCTTCGCCAGCAGCATTTATTTTTTGGTGTAATTGATTCAATAAAACCTGATAATGACTGATTTCCATCAAGTCTTCGTCATCATCCGAAAAATCAAGTAATTCATCTAATAAATCACTCACTTCAAGCAATTTATTATTCGCTTCTTTGTTTTGATTGGAAGCTATCAAATCTATAATTTCCTGCACTTCATTTTTTAAAGTGCTAAATTTATTTTTTTCCATATTGAGTATATTTAAGATTCTCCTAAAGTGTTATTCTCGTTGAATTTTTTTACTATTAGTTTCAATTTTTCCTTACGTAACACTTTGGCAGCTTTTACTTTGTCTTGCTCTTTGTGTAACTTATCATTGTGTTTCTTAATATTCCTATCGTTATTTCTTCCCATTATATAGTTCTCTTTTTATTTCCTCCAATGTTTTATTGGTGTATATTAATTCATTAATTATTTCTTTGCGCAACAAATCCAAATCTTCGTAATCAAAATACTTAGCCCAGGAAGTCAGATTGAAAAGATTCCGAATTTGCTTTAACCTTTTTGTAGTTTCAAAACTAGTTCGAAGTATTGCTTTTTTATCCTGATTTGGATTATTTTTATGTTGATAATTAGCCTTTTGCAATTCGAAATTAGCTTCGATATAATACAATTCATCCACTGAATTATCAGGATGGAAATCATTCCAAACAGCAAAACCAAGTTTAGTTTTAGATTCCGTTTCTGGTTCTAAAGGCACCAACCTCCATTTGCTATTGGCTAAACGCCCCCAATGATTAGACAATCGAAACATGCCCTTTTTCGAATAATAATAGCAACTACCCGCCTTACTTTCATACTGTAATTGTAATTTTTCGATAGATTCCATCTCTACTTCTTGAAAAACGCAAAAAGTATTTTTAAAAGATTTGGGATTGGGTCGAAATTGTTTTTCCATCAAACAAAGGTAATCAGAAACTCTAGAACATCACTAAGCAAATAATAATTGATTAACTTTGCAGTCAAAATTCATAATAAAACAAAATAGTATGACTAAATCCTCACAAGAACAAATGCTTCAAAAAGGCGTTTTTACAGGTATAATGGAACAAGATGAAAACAATAACTTTTTTTGTGGAGAATTCTTATTAGATTATAAAATGGCAATGGCCAATCATTCCCTAGGCGATTGGATTACCATAAAATCGGTGATCGAAAATCCAAGTGATATCAACTACAACAAATATCCGAAAAAGTCTAAAAACTTTGACAAAGCAAATAATAAACCACAGCAATAGTCCATTTTTAAAGAACTTAAAAAATAAATGTTCTTTTTTGATTTTTTTTTAGACGTAAACTAAAAAATTAAAAAAAAGTGTACCTTTGCAAAAAATTGTCGATTTTGAAACCATATACAATTGATTTCACATTAAAAGACAGTAAGTTACCTTATTTATGAAAAAAATAGTTGAATACCGAAAGCTGCTAAATGTTGACAAAACTGCAGAGCTAAAAGATTTGAAAACCATTTATCGCAATGCGATGAAAGAAGCGCATCCTGATAAATTTCAAGGAGATGAAGCTGGTTTAAAAGAAGCTGAAGAAAACAGTAAAAAAATTATTGAAGCCTATCACTTTTTGGTGAGTATCAATCCTGAAACTTCAAAACAAAATTTACCAGAATACACAGAAACGATCTCAACATCAACAATTTCTGATTATAAATTTGTTGAAGGAAGACTAATTATCAACTTTTCTAACGGAAGCGTTTACGAATACATCAGTGTTCCTAAAGCAACTTATGTAAAAATGGTAAATGCAGATTCTCCTGGTAGATTTGCAAAAAGACATATATTAAATTCTTTTACTTGGAGAAAAACAATCAACCAAGACTAGATTTTATTTAAGATTAAGACTGAAAGCACTTCCAAAAGAGGTGCTTTTTTTTATAAAATACTTTCAAATTTATTATTTTATGAAAGGCACAAAATTAAATA
>Ga0209499_1002538_pt1 | contig 11624 bp, 12 predicted proteins | sample C_130208_EF_Meta_FD_187306 | JGI IMG/M metagenome (GOLD analysis project Ga0209499, IMG submission 187306) | Freshwater microbial communities from Lake Croche, Canada to study carbon cycling - C_130208_EF_MetaG (SPAdes) (version 2) | ecosystem: Environmental > Aquatic > Freshwater > Lake...
CCCATATATGAAAGTAGATCAAGACGGGCAATGTATATTCTTATCATAAAATGAGAACATTCAGAGCCAAGGCAAGCACGACCCGTCGAGTGGCGGGTACGATGAACAAGACAGAGCAAGCCTATGCTGTATTGCTAGAGCAACGCAAACTTGCTGGAGAGATCCATCACTACCAGTTTGAGGCTATCAACCTTAAACTTGCCAAGCTCACAAGCTATCTTCCTGATTTCTTTGTGATCCTATCAAATGGGGACATTGAATTCCATGAGGTGAAGGGCTTCTGGCAAGGAACTGGCAGGGTCAAGATAAAGGTAGCAGCCGAGAACCATCCTTGGTTTAGGTTCGTTGCTGTTCAATACAAAAAGAAACAATGGTCATACGAGGAGTTCTAAAATGAATAAAGACGAACCAGATATATGCCCCTGTTGTGGGCAAGAGATTGAGTTGCAAACTACAAAAACAAAGCGGAGGAATAGGCTGCAAGGATTTGAGGAATTTTGGGCTGCATATCCTAGAAAAATTGCCAAGCCTTATTGCAGGGAAATCTGGACACGGAAGGAACGCAATCTACAAATGATTCTTGCTTCCTTGAAAAAGACTAAATCCTCACCAGATTGGCAAAAGGAAGGAGGAAAGTTCATTCCTAACCCATCCACTTGGTTGAATCAAGGACGATGGGAAGATGAAGGCATGGACTATTCTGCACTTACCCCTGTAAAGCAAACAATAACCTCTAGGATTGGCATTAATGAGCAGGAGGCGGCAATCTGGAGGAGTGAGAAATATCCTTCCTCTACTGATGTGCCTTTTGCCGAGTGGCCTTCAGATGTCCAGAGAGAGTATATAACCAGCATAAAATAAAACACCAACATGAGCATAGAAATAGACACAAGAAAATTCAAGGAATATCCAGAGATTCAACAACTCTTGAATGATATTATACAAGAAAACAAACTACTGCATAAAAGGATCAGCTACCTTGAGGGAGTATTGAGCCAGATAGAGATGTTCAATGCCCTTGGCAAGACCCTACGGATCAGTGAGGCAATCCATGCAGCAATAAACCCATGAGCGAAGAACTTGACATGAACATTGTTCTAGCTTCTGGAGCCACAGGAGTTAAGGAACTTGAAATAGTTTCCGATACACCCCAAACGGATAGGTTGATTTATCCAAACGGTTGTATGTCTGCAAACCTACTGGAACACGCGAGGACTATGGAACGCCAGAGGGACAGAGCGATTGCTATAACGGATGGCGTTATGGCTTGGGATGCTCCTGCTGATGCCCGTAAGTCCTACAAGGACTTGAGCCAACTAAAGAAAGAAATAGGAAATATAGACTGCATTAAATGTAAAGGAACTGGATGGTATCAATATAGCCCTGACCATTCCACTATATGCAATTCTTGCTGTAAACACGAAGAAGGATGGTGGGATTTAACAGAAGGATACTATCAATTCAAAAAAGATGCTGACAATGGATGTTGCAGAAAGGGATGTGGAACTTTGCGTAGGGATTTAAAACAATGAGTAGAAACATAGATACAATACTAAATCAACTTGGCCTTGAAACCCCAGACCTTCCTCCGATCAACAAACGGGAGGCAATAGAGATGGGGCTAGTCAAGGGTCGAGAGATCCCCGTAAAAGGGCCATGTGGCAAATCTGTATTCACTTCAGAGTCCAAGTGTGATGCTGCCATCAAGCACAGGCTGGAATCTGGTTTTGGAGGCACAGGCTTCTTGCGGGTTTACTTCTGCAATGAATGCGCTGGCTGGCACATGACCTCATCCAACAACAAAAAGAACAAGTAAACCCAATGGAAGCTATAGCTCATACCACATCAATACTATTCTTGATTGGAATGATGGTATTCTTCTGGCTGATCTATAAAAAAACACGAAAGGTTTATCGTCGTGGTCAAAAGGCTAAAAGACAATTGCTTAAATACAAAAACAAATGAACGAAGACATTAAAATCCTTGTTGGTGATTGCAGAGAAACGCTAAAACAATTACCAGATCAATGTGTTCAGACTTGCATCACATCACCCCCTTATTTTGGTTTGAGGGATTATGGACATGATGGACAAATAGGTCTTGAGCAAACGCCACAGGATTTTGTTGACCAACTTGTTTCTGTATTCCGAGAGGTGAAGCGAGTTTTAAAAGATGATGGAACTCTGTGGCTGAATCTTGGTGATAGTTATTCATCATACAAAGATGGAAAAGCAGTTCCAGATACAACTAGGGGGGATGATAAAGGAACACTGGTTGATAAAGGATTAGCAAAAAATAGAATGGCATCTACTTTTTCTGGAACAGGAATAAAAAATAAAGACCTTATCGGAATACCTTGGATGGTTGCTTTTGCAATACGAGCTGATGGCTGGTATCTGCGTCAAGACATTATCTGGCACAAACCTAATCCAATGCCAGAGAGCGTAGAGGATCGTTGCACAAAATCGCATGAGTATATTTTCTTAATGAGTAAATCTCCGAAGTATTATTATGATAATGAATCAATAAAAGAACCCTGCAAGGGTGATTGGGGAACCAGAGACAGAACCAATGGTAAGTATCACAATGAGGGAAGCGGATTGCAACCTCACTCTGGCCTAGAAAAATCTTACACTATGGCGAATAAAAGATCGGTGTGGAGCGTAAATACGAAACCATATAAAGGATCTCACTTTGCCACTTTCCCAGAGGAACTTATTACACCATGCATTCTTGCTGGAAGTAAATCAGGAGACATCGTTCTTGATCCATTCGGAGGGTCTGGAACAACAGGAAAAGTTGCCTTGGATAATGGTCGAAAAGCAGTCCTTTGTGAGCTTAATCCAGAGTATGTGAAGATCATTAACGAGAGAACAAATGTAACTAAAGGATTCCAATTTTAACCAACAAAAACAAATGAACGACATATCCTGGCTTGCCTATTGTGAAAGCCTCCAAATGCAAATTGCCAAAGCTAGGCTAGAAGTTGACCGCTATCAGAAGATGGCAAGCGACTTCCTGCTAGAAATTGAAAATATGAGATGGGAGTTAAACCTCCTCAAAGGAAAAATAAAACCATGATCTGGATCATCCTCGCAACAATCTGCATACTATCTGCAATAACATCACTGCTGTTTATATGCATCTGTTTAATACCAGAGATAGAAGCAATAATAACCAAAATATCTAAATACCTAAAGAAATGATCTTACCACTACTCTGCACAGCATGGATGGCAGCAACCTCTGCCCAACAGCAACCCGTAATCTATGTCTCCAACCTATCGGCTACAGACAACAATGACAGCGGAGGATATTACCAAGTAACGGTTCTACCTCCAATGATTCCTCAAGATGAGTCTAGCATTCATCCAGTAGTCATGCCATATATTGAACCTTCATCAATCAACCAAGAATGAAAAAGCAACCACGCACAGCAGCAGCATTAAAGAAGCACCGTTACTCTGTATCAGTCAGGATGCCCAATGGAATGGCCTACGATCCATCCCAATGCGGTTGGATTGTTTATGAGAGCAAAGATCCCCGAATCAACTGGCAATGCAGCCGCAAGTCAGGATACGGCAAGAACAAGCTCTGGTGTCCCAATCATGCCGTAGCGCACAACGGGTAATTACTTCTTTACAAATGCAGCATGGAACTCATCAGCGAGTCCAGCAGCATGGATAGCAAGAGTCTTGACCCTCTCAATGCCGCCCTCTTGTCCAAGCCTCTCTGGAGAAAGCTCTCCACTAGCGGCAAGTCCCGTGATAACAGCAGTCCAAGCAGCTTCCTTGGTCAGTAATTCCATAGTTGCGTTATCCATATTGCTAGTAGGTTTTTGAGAACTTGGTTCTAGGTTGCTCTGTGGCTGGAGGGAGGACTTTGAGGGGAGGGAATTCTTTTGCCTCTGGTATTTCCTCTTTGGTTTCTTGCTCTGTGGTTGTGGGTTTTCCTGCATCATAATCTATTGGTTCAAGTGCGCCATGCTTCTCAAGGTATCGTCCAAGCTCAATGAAAAGATAGCGGCGGGAGTCCAGTAAGTAGGCACAAGCAGCCTTGAAGAACTCTGACACGGGACGGTCATTCTCTTGTCCATCCTGCATGAGTTGCTGGAGGACGGGATCGGAATCAATGTGAACGGCAAAAGCGGCAGGGAGTTTATACTTGATCATGTTTGTGCGTGGTGAGGATGTAAATAAAACTAAAAGCAGCCCTTAAAGCAAGCCTTTATTTCATCTCCTGCAAGATGTCCCTTGCCGAAATAGAGATGTCTTTCCTTTTCTCCCTAGCCCTTTCGTAAGCGTCTCTTTGCTCATCATTCAAGCTATCCACAAATTCCTTCTGCTGTGCTTTGCTCTGGAACATATTCATGGTTGAGTAACTCTTGCTGTAGTATTTAGCAATCTGTTCTCCCGTTTTGGTTTTAAGAAGAACTTCCATTGCGGCTTTTGCCTCTGGCTTGTTTCCAATATTCAACGCATGATTGAGATCATGGTATGGAAATTCAGTTGCAGTTTGCCTGTCCTCAATATTGTTTTCAGCCTTATAGTGTCTGGCAATAGTATAGATGCGACTTTCATCACTTGGGGCTGTTTCTGGTTTAATACCAAAGGATGATATGATCTGTTTCTGGTATTGCCCTGCAAATTGTTCGCTAGGCTCTCCAGTTACAGCTTGTTTTCCAGCAGCATACAGAGTGCCAGCAATAATAGGTTGAGGAACAGCATCCTTAATCATCTGGTTTAGCATCTGATCTGGTTTAATCTGTTTGCCCAAGAAGGTTTTCCCTGTCACAAAGTCAGCAACAGGATGAGCTAGTGTAGATCCTTTTGATCTTAAATAACTAGATAGTGTATCAGAATAGTTTCCAGTTCTCTCAAATCCTTTCATCAATACATGAGTTGTTTCTGCTGCCAAAGATAGGGGATTAAGGAAGAAGCCAGGGCCACCACTAATAATATCTGGAATCCATGCACTCATCTTTGCACCAATTCCTTCCTCTGGATTATCCCAAGTAGGAGTACCTCTTGTTGCATAGTTGATAATCTGGTTTGCTAGGAATTGAGCAGCAATCATTCCACCAGTATATCGGGCAAGAACACCAGCAAATAGACGCTTGCCTGTAGCGGCATCCGCTATGGCTTGACCAGTTTGTTTTAACGCACCTAGTTCAGATCGAATCAATCCCTCTGACCATTGTGGAGCCAAAAACACAAGACGAGAAAGGTCTTGTATTGTTTTGCCTTTCATTATTCCTTGCCTACCAAGGCTTCCAAACTTGGTGTTGAGATCCTTTGCAACCTTTCTGGCAATCTCTTTTTCTGGCAAACCTTTATAGGCTTTGCTGTATCTCTGGAATTCCAGAAGCCCAACCTCTGCCATTGCCCCTCTCTGGAATTGACCGAAAAGCCATTTGTTAAAGTCTCCGATGCCAGGAATATTATGAACCCAATCTTGGTGAAGAGCATCAGCAATCCTTCCCACATTGAATCCTTGGCTTACCATCAAATCTAAAACCCTCTTGTTTTCAAGAAGTCCAGTAGCCCACTTTTTAGGTATCTCTCCATTGGCAATCATCCTTTGAATCTCTGGAATGGAATGATCAAGCAATGTTGCTCCCTTCCTGTAGGATGGTATAGGAGCTTGCATCGTAGAAAGACCAGCAGCTTTAAGAACTGCTTGGTTGATTGCAACCCTACCCAAGTGGAATGTATCCAGAGGAAGAGTAATTCCTTTTCCTAGACCAGCAGCTTTAGTTGCCAACCTCCCGCCTATGGTTTTGCTAAACCAAGAAGGATCATCCAGAGCAGACAAGAATCCTTCATACCCGTCCTTTACTGCCACATTCTGACCAGCAAGATGCTCCGTATGGTATCCATCTGGAGGTTGTGGATAGCTTGATCCATCTGGCCTTACCGCAAGAGGGATCTTGGTAACTACTGGCTTTCCAGAGTTAGGATCGGTTGTAGTCTTTAGTGAATCAATCCATGTTCGATAAGCAATTGCCTTCTGACCGCTATCAATACGCTTTTGAAGGATGTCAATTCCATCAAGGGATTTAGGATCAACACCAGCAGCAATGGAATCAGCAAAGGTATCATGCACCCTCATTTTCCTAAAGCCTGTGCCTCCAGAGACTCCAGGTTTACCAAACATCATTTGGTTGTCTAGGTCTTGGTAGTGAGGGAAATAAGCCTCCATAATAGGAGTATTAATACCATTGGCATTCTCTTCTCCTGCTTGTTGGATAAAGATTTTACTAGCACGATCAGCCGTAGGGATCAGCTTTGTAAGATTGGTCTTGGCAAAATCAATTGCGTCTAATGCCTTTTTCTTCCAATCTGGATCTGCTTTAGTGGAGTTTTTTAGGACTTGTTCCATCCTGTTCAACTCATTGATGTCTCCTTTGGCTTCTACTACAAACGGCAATGCAACCCTTGCGTTCTTCCTGTTTTTGTTTCCAATAAAGTCTCTGTTGATCTGGTTATTGATCTCATTCTTTGCATGAGTTGCTATGATTCCAGCAGAAGTTTCACCAGCATCACGACTTACGGTAATTGCTTCTTTAGCTGGCTTTGATTTATAGGCAAAGACAGCAGCCTCTTTAGCCTTCTCCACCTTCTTACCAAGTGACCTTGGGAGTCTAATGGCTCCAGCAACTGATCCCTTCTCGGTAAAGGTTCCACCACCAGTTGAAAATGCTCTTTCTGCTTTCTTTCCAGCTTCCCAAATCTTGTTTAGGTATGGGCGAATCCTATTGCCAAACTCCTCCAGCATATTCTTGGAGAATTCAGTAAAGGTCTTTATGCCTCTGGAGATGTGATGTGCAGCAATGATGGCATAGTCAGCAAGATTCTCTGGATCAACACCCATATTTTGGCGACCCTCTCTTCTCCTTGCGTCTATACGATCCCTTGCTTCATTGGCTTGAAGCTCAAGGTTGCGGTTAGGATTAATTTCATTAGGTCGTTCCTCTTTAGAAAATTTAACCATCTCACCTTCAGACCCATTCTCACCCAAAGGACTTACTCTTTGTTTCTTACCAGCCTCACCAGAAGTAAATTTGTTATATATACTGTTGGCAATGTCTGGTGAAAAAACATTCTTAATTGTCTCAAGAATGGAATTATATAGCTTCTTGGCATAACCAAGAGCATTTCTAACGGGTTCTTCCATGCCGTAATAGTCATCCATTGACTTGTCAGCCATTTTTTCAGCCCACCATTCATCAATATTTTGGAAACGATAATTTTCTTTGTTATAGTTTATACTATATTGCTTTTTACCCTTGTCCAAAACAGGCTTCCCTTCTCTATCAACAATTAAATTTGTATGCTTATCAGCAGTTTTTTGATTAACAAACTTTCTCCAATCGTTGTATTGATCTTCTGTTAATTTGTCTCTTCCAATTAAAGCCTTAAACCAAGGATTCTTTTCAACATACTTGGCTTGTTCTTTTAAATATTGTTTCCTGACTTTTTCTAAATCTTCTGGAGGAAGAAACCTAGAAAGTGAATGCCAAATCTCATGGAAAAATGTTTTGTCGAAGCCTCCACTACCCCTTTTTATTGCATTGCTTACAAGTGTTACGATTCCATCTGCAAAGTTATAAAAGCCCAATGCATTTTTATTGGATTTCTTTCGTATGGATAATGCAACATCTGATAGGTAATCATCATGGAGCATATTAACAAAATTACGCATTGCTCCTGCTTCATCTGTACTAAATTTACCAAAGGCTTCTTCAGCAGAGATTCTTTTTAGAAGCGTTTCTTTTCCTCTGTTTACTTGAACTTTTTCTTCTTGAGGAACAAACCTTTCTTTTTCCAGACCAGAAATCTTCTTTTCAAATTCAGCAATCCTTGCCTTTGTTTCTTCTATGTCTTTGCTTATTTCTTGGGTTGTTCGTTCCTTTGCCTTTGATTCTTGTGCGGCTTTCTCAAGGGATCTTCCACCAGTATCAAATCCACCACCGATGTCTTTGTTCCAGTTTTCCTTAATATGATTCCATACCTTTGAAGCAACTTCTTTAAATCCCTTTCCAAACTCTTTAATCATTCCCCCTAGCCATTCGGCATATTGCATTCCCTTTTCATAAACCCTAGCTCCATATTTATATAAATCTTGGAGTATGGATGCATCAGCATAGCCCCCCTGCTTTTTCTTCCTTGCTCGGATATTTGCTGCCTGTTGCTCTTTGCTAGGCATACCAGATTCATCAACCTTTGGTTCCTTGCCCTCTGGAATTGTATCTGTTGGCTTTGGTTCTGGCTTTACTTCTTCTTTTGGGGCTTCACCTTGAGGGGCAGATTCTTTGGGGACTTCTTCTCCCACTCTTGGCAATTCCACCCCTGTGCTTGGCCTTTCGCCTTGAGTGCGTAGCAGAGTTTCCTCTGGGCTTGTGATTTGAACGGCATTTGGTTTTTCGGGTTGTGCTTCAGCAACAGGAGCTTCAGCGGTTGGTTCTACAGCAGGGGTTTCTCCAGCAGCCGATACAGGAGGTTGGACTTCCTCGGCTACTGAAGGTTCCTGTTTTGGGGGCGCAAATCTCTCATCTCCTTGAGGCTCCTCTGGTTTGGGTATCTCTAACTCAATAGGTTCCCCCCTACGCAATGCCGCCATTTGAGCAGCAATCGTTCCAGCCCTCTTTTGGAGTCCCTCTATCTCTAAATGATCTTCTGGTAATTCTTGTAGCTTATCGCTGACTTCTTTTAGCTGACCAGTAAGGACTTGGAATTGTTGATTTGATTTCTCTTGGTCAACAGATGAAAATTGCTTATCGGCATTATCTGATATTGCATTTTGCTTTTCATTAACCACTGGATTGGCAGAAGGGTCAAGCCGTGGGGCTTTGTCTGGAGCATGAATAGCACCAAATGTTCCTGTCATTAATGCCATAGGAATGGCTTGAATAGCCATATCCTTGAATTCACTTGGGATATATGGTTTGCCATTGATCCATGAATCAGTAACTTTTTGTTGCTCATTAATAGGCAATCCAGTAACAAATCCATACGCTCCCTGTTCAAGGAATCTTGCCAGCGGATTAGCAATCTTACTCCTCATGGCAAGAGGTATGGCTCCAGTTACAGCAGTAGCCGTTGCGGAAGCAATTCCTTTAGCGGTTTGAGTAATAGGGTTATCGCCTTGTTCTGCTGATTGTTGAACTGTTTCAGCACCCGCTTGAGTAGCCATAGGAAGCATTGCTTGAATGCTTTGCTTTATATGTGGCATCAATGGTTTAACTACTTGAAATGCATCTTGTGCAGCAGCCTGTTCAGCCCCAATAGAGCCTGTCATCATCATATAGGGAAGTTGAGATACCATCTCCCCTACTGGTTGTCCTATTTTTCCTCCTGTTGTAAGTTCTTCAGTGGGCTTTATTGCTTCTGCTTCTACGCCAGGTTGTCCTAGACCAGTAGAATGAACTGCTTTTATGTAGCGATTATAAATATCGCTATCCACACCAAATGCTTGAAGCGTCTTATCTTCTAGGTATGGAAAAACTCCAAGTCCCTGTGCCATCAGTTCATTGGTTTTTGCTAGACCTCCTATCAATCCTCTTTTAGTGGCCTCTAAAAACCCAACTTGTCGTTTATCTGATGGTTGTATTTCTGGTTGATTTACAGATTGAGGTTTTGCAGGAATCGCCCCAGATTCTTCATCCATCATTTGCTGATAGATGTTTTTAGGCTGTGCTTGCTGTTGTTCCTGCTTCAGAAGATCCAAATACACATTGGATTTATTGGCAACCGTAGGAGGCAAGGCTCCATATGTGTTTGCCTCATTCGTATTTGGAGCAACATTTAGCTTCTCGCCACTTGGCCCTATATATGCTTCATTATCTGGAGCTACAGCATTTTGAGAATCATTACTGGATTCTTGGAGAAGCTGTTCATAAATATTCGTTGCCATATTCCGTTAAGAATACACATTACGCCATCATAGTGCCAGCGTCAGTTTCGTCTTCTGTATCAGATCCAACTGGTTGTTCTGCAACCATGCTGTCATCTCCAGTATCTATGGCTCCTGTTTTTGGTTTAAGATATTGATCAGCAGCACCTTCACCAAATAATGAATTAAACTGATCTTTTGTATTTGGATTCTTTTGAAGATAATCAATTAATTTTTGTGGAGGAGTTGCCGTTCCTCCCCCTCCTTGGACTGCTGGTAATGCCATTCCACCACCACCTCCACCAGAAAGCTGTTGAAGTTGATTCTGCCATTGTTGGATCTTTGATTGATCTGGTTTATTAAAGCCTTTCCTTGCTTGTTCCGTTTTAATATTTTGCTTCAGCGCATTTATTTGTTGCGCTGTTTGGAAATCTAGAGCAGTTCCACCAGCATCTGATTCTGTTCCTCCACTTGGAAATTTAGAAAGAGAATTATTTAGCTGCTGCATTTGTTGTTGCGCTCTTGCATATGCAACAGGATCACCCTTCCTTGAAGCATCTTCCATTGTTTGCTGATATTGATCTTTAAGTCCTTGTGCTGCTTTAAGTTGGACAGGAGTAAGGGGCTTAATAGCTCCAGACATCCTTGCTCCAATATTGGCGTATGTCCTCAAGTTGTGCATGACTTGTTGGTTAGCCATATTTGCCATAGAGACAGCATGGTTTGCCATAGGAGCAAGAAGGGGGTTCTGTGAAGCAACCATGCTTGCAGAATAAACATCACCAAGCCCATTTGGATCTCCAGCAGCAATCTTGCTCATGCCTGTCTGATACTGTTGCTGAAGCATTGGAAGCATTGCTTTTGCAGATTCAGTAGCAGCATGAGTCTCAATAGCACTAGAGATTTGCTTACCAAGTCCAAGCATACTATTGACAACCGATTGGTTGCCCTGCTGGATGTTGCCGAAATTGTAGTATCCTATAGCCATAATTTTATTGATTAAAAGCAGGAACCATTACATTTGTTCCTTCTTGATATAATGCACCACCAGGTTGGTTATATGCACCATATCCAGTTGCCGCTGGCAATCCTCCAAATGGAGAACTAGAAGTATTGGCATATCCAGATAAATTACCAAGATAGTTTGAAAGTCCACCTAGATAACCAGCATGACTTGCTGCTCCATATCCACTTAATGCAAGCGATCCAACACCCATAAGCATATTTGCTTGTTGTTGTTGCTGCGCTTGTTGAGCAGCATATTGATTAAATCCTGCTTGGTATTGGTTTTCAGCACCAGCCATTTGTTGATTACCAGCACCAAGAGCAATTTGCGCTCCAGCAATAGGAGAAACAACCATACTATTTGCAAGCTGTTGCCAAGTAGGAGCAGCACTCAATCCGTATTGGGAAAGACCAAGGGAAGTCTGTCCGATGTTTCTAGCAAAAGCGGAAGGAGCTTGCCCTCCACCAGTAAAGGGATTGTATCCACCACCTAGAGATTGAGCTATTGCCCTTTGGGTATTCTGCTGAACATCAAGCGGAACTTCTCCTTGTATATAAGAAGAAAGTTGTTTTTGAGCCAATATTCTTTGAGCTTGAGAGCCAGGTGTTACTTTATTCTGAAGGGCAATATCTGATGCAGTTCCTTGTGCTGAAAAGTCTAATCCAAATTGCATTGCTTGCTCTGGAGTAAGAGCATATTGCATACCATTATACCCTGGTATTCCT
>Ga0209499_1002539_pt1 | contig 11624 bp, 13 predicted proteins | sample C_130208_EF_Meta_FD_187306 | JGI IMG/M metagenome (GOLD analysis project Ga0209499, IMG submission 187306) | Freshwater microbial communities from Lake Croche, Canada to study carbon cycling - C_130208_EF_MetaG (SPAdes) (version 2) | ecosystem: Environmental > Aquatic > Freshwater > Lake...
GGGACACGGCTCAAGTCCCACGATGGTCGGGCCGCCGACATAAAACGTGTCCTTTGCACACATCGTCAACGCTCCGTGATAGCCGGCCTTACAATCAGGATAGCACATTCCCGCCTGCAGATCGGGCTTGTCAGGCGGACAGGTCAGGGGCGATGAATTAAAGACCTCATATCCCTCTCCATGTGCATCTGTGTTGAACCAATCGTTTCCACCAACGTGAAGGGCATCCAAGATACCCAGAAAGTTCTCGCGGGTCTTCACGACGACCAGCAAGACGGCGATAATAATAAGGAAGACCTCATACATTATTTGTTCCCTATATTTTAAGATGCAACCTGTGATGGTTCAACCCAAGAAATATGTCAAGGAACACATGCAGACGACCGTCGAGATCCCTCAGGGACGCGAACGGGAGTCGACCTACCCCTTCCAATGGCTGCTCTTCAAGCCGCAAGCACATGCCGTGGCACCGTTTGAGACCAACGCGACGCCGCGAGATGCGAACACCACTCGCAAATAAGCCCCCATCGTGAATCGAACACGAGACCTTCTCTTTTCGCTATCCATACAAGAGAGACGCTCTACCACTGAGCTATGGGGGCAATCTACATACACCGGGAATCGAACCCGAGTCACAGGCTTGGAAGGCCTGCATTCTACCACTGAACTATGTATGTCTTGAGCGACCCATGCCGCTACTTATAGACAAGTTGGTTTGTGTAAATCTTTACGCGAACCAATTACAAAGACAGAAGGATGGAGGTCGCCATGCTACTCGGACTGGCGGCGCTGGGGTATTCGCTGTCGACCCAACCCGTTCACAACGAAGCCGAAGAGACGAAGATTGATCCTCGCGAGCTCTACGTGAACCCGTCGCAGACGCAGGAGGCCACGGAGCGTGTCACGGTCGAGCAGGACCCTACGGGTCATAGCAACATGGTGCCCTTTTTCGGTCGCAAGGTGACACAGTCGACCTATTCGGGGGCGACGGATGGTATTCTCGATACATACACGGGAACGGGCAAGAACACCTTCTTCCACAAGGAGGAGTCTCCCGCCTTCTTCAAGCCCGAGGCAGGCCGCGGCAACCCGTGGGGCCAGCAGATTGAAACAGATTTTGAGCAGTCTCGTATGGTGACCTCGCTGGGAATGAAGAACGTGTTCCCTGTGGAGCGCACGCACGTCGGACCGGGTGTCAACGACGGATACACGAACCTCCCGAGTGGTGGATACACACAGGCGGCGGCGCGCGAGTATGCCCTGCCTCGCACGACCGACGAGATTCGTGTGGCGAACAAGCCGAAGCTCACCTACGAGGGAGAGGTTGTGCCGGGTAAGCACTACATCACCGAGTCGGGCATTCAGGCGCCTGTCAACAAGAACAAGCCCGATCGGTTCCAGATTCTGGAGGCGAGCGACAAGTCCCTGCCTCACGTGAACACCTCGATCGGACAGCAGAAGGCGTCCGCTGTGTATCCGTCGAGCATCATGAAGGTCCAGAACCGTGAGTCTAGCTCCGTGGAGTATGAGGGTATCGCCAAGACGGTCTCGGGTGGATTCTCGTATATCCGTGCCTTCACAGAGCCCTTCCAGCAGTTCATGAAGCTCACGGTGGAGGGTCGTCCTCCTCCCGCAGGCCCTGTGGGCGGCGCGGCCTTGCAGGGCGGTCCTCAGTCCTACAACGTGCAGACGCATCGCGACGAGAGCCTCCTTAACAACGTGCGGTCGTTTGAGACGCCGCTCATGTCGATTGGCGGTCAGGTCCCCTCGGCCGCCCAGCAGGGATCGACGCGCTATGTCGTGCCCCTGCAGGAGGACATCTACGTCCAGCGCAACGAGCCCGGACTCCTGGATGCCTACCGTAAGAACCCGTATACACAGAGCCTCCAGTCTTCTGCATAACGTGCTGATGAAGACAATCGCGTTTTTCGTTCGTCACTTTCGTGAACGAGGAACAGAGGTATCTATCTATAATTATGCCCACCTGAACGAGACGATACTGGGCAATCGCTCGATCATCGTCGGATTTACACCCGAGACGTATGCTCGTATTGGGATTCCGTATATTGAGAGTTCTTATCATAAATTCAAGGCGAGGTTCCCGGTGTTCCGAGTGAATGACATATCTGAGGTTGAATCCGTATTGATCCAAGAGAAGGCCGACCTCTTTTATACGCAAACGGTGGGTTCATTTGAAGCAGAAAGATATCCCTACGGATGTCCGCAGACGACACCGAGCCTTGTTCATGCAGTCTTTACAACCCGCGAACCCCACGGAACACACTACGCGGCTATCGGCGACGACTTGAACGCCCGATTGGGTACCTCGGTTCCGGTGTTACCGTTGCCGTGCATCATGGATGTTGGCGTTACGAATGAGACTCTTCGTGATGAGTTAAAGATTCCCGCGGGCGCGCGAGTGTTTGGACAGTATGGAGGTGGCAATGAATCCTTTGATATTGATTTTGTGCGGGCGGCCATCGAGGGTCTTGTTCAGATAGATTCCAGTGTCTACTTTATCTTCATGAATCTGCCCGCGTTTTGCAATCACGAACAGGTGATCTTCCTTCCACCGTCGGTTGATGTAGAATACAAACGCAAGTTTATCAACACCTGTGACGCCATGATCCACGGTCGGTTTCGCGGCGAGACCTTTGGTCTTGCGGTCGCCGAGTTTGCTGTCTGTGGTCGACCTGTATTTACGTATATGCACTCCGAGGAAAGAGAGCATATTAGGCGACTGGGAGATACCGCAATCCTCTACGACAACTTTCACGACGTCTTCACCAAGATGCATCGGTTTGCTCCTTACAAAATTGACGTGTCGAGAACGCGGTATGGAGAAAGCGCACCTGAGGCCGTCATGAAGAGATTTATGGATATCGTCGGGTGGAGCATATAATGGATACCCTGAAATACGCCGACACACTCCTCGTCATCTGTTTTGCGGGAATGTCTCGGCGGGATAGCCACGACGCACTTCGTCAAATCTACAATTATCGTGATCGCATTCGCGTCTGTCCCTGTGTCACGGATGTATGGATTCGTGAAAGTTTGACGATTCTTGGGGCTGTCTTTGACAATGAACCATCTCATCCAGTTAACCGACCTACATCGAATTGAGAACTCCTTGCTGATTCGTCGCGATCAGCTTGTCTCGTCGGCCTCCTTCGGTTTCAACATGATCTTGTTGGGTCTGGTCCTATCGGGATTTGCCTATTTTTTGTATATTCAATACAATCTCACCAAGGACGCGCAGGTGTTCGAGGAGAAGCGCATTCCCTTTACACCCACGACCTGGTATTCTGCCGTTCGAAATGTTCGTAGTGAAGAGTATGGACGTCAACTCCAACCTTCTGAGACTCAAACTGGATTTGGTGTACCGCAACCTTTCAATGGATGAGGGACAGACCAAATTCACCGAACTGACGCAAACAACGATCGCAGAACCTCCGAAGGAGGCAGAGACAGTTGCAGCCGTGCCTCCGGCTGTTCCGAGCAAACCCAAGAGAAAATCAGTTAAAACAATCGTAGCCAAATAGCAATAGGATGAGCTTCTCTCCGGCGCCGGGGACTCTGTTGTCAATTTACCAATATGAATCCGTAGACATCTCGGTTTCCTATTCGGGAACAGGCACCTATACATACACGACAACCGGTTCGACCGATGTGATATCCAGTCTGGTGAGTGCGACGTCGCCCATCGTTCGACTGACCACTCTTAGCTATAACGGGTCTGTTCCCAAACTCGGAACAGAGAGTTTGGTTGTGAACGTGATTGACGCGATCACGAAGACCCCCGTGGCCTCCGCCACCTATCCCGTATTCTTTGGGTCGGGCCGCTTTTTGCCCTTTGAATACAACCCAAACATCAGCAATGGATCCAATATTGTTCTCTATGTGAATGAGGCGTTCAAACCGATTCGCTTTCAGACCCAGCAATTAGGGATCAACAGTCCCTCCGTCGACGTTAACAGTGTTCCGACATCCTTGCCCGTGGGTCTGGGTCTTGTTAAGATCGCATCGAACATTTATGACTTGTCAGGGACACCCGCAGCACAGACTGTCTCGCGCAATTATCGCTTTTTCTCCACTGGAGCCTCCAATGCGAGCCTCGTCGTGTCAAATCTTGCATCCATTGTCGTGAACCCCGAGCGCGTTGTCCTGAATCCGCCTGGACCCACCCTTTCTTTTTCCTCGCTTGCGGTGGGCTCCAGTATCCCGAGCACCACGATCACGGCCACGTATCCGAGCAACGCGATCGGTAATCTTTTATACACGTGGACAACCCTGCCCCCGGGGTTTTTCTTTACAGACCCGAACGGCAACGTGGTTTCGGGAAACAGCATGTATTCGCGAGACTCTAACTCGACACTTACGCTGACGGGAACAGCAACAATTGACACTCTGAATTTCTTTGTTGCTAACGGCAATCCGTTCACAACGACACTCAAGGCCGTTCGTCAGACGCAACCCCTCATATCCAACGCCCTTGGATTCCAATTCTCATTTCAGCCGAGTGTGATCCTGACACCCCCGGTGGTGAACACACAGTATGTAGGCGTTCCCTTCATTCCGAGTCGGCAACCCCTGTTCAATGCCTACTCGTCCTTCGGTTCGACGTCGCCCATTTCGACGATCTTCTCGCCGAATCTGATATCCGATCTATCTGTTAATTTCAACCCTTCTACGGCCACCGCGTCTCTGAGTGGAACACCTCGCCTGGCCAATGTCCCGGGTGGATTCTATACCTTCCGTGCTGTGAATGCGACTGGACTCTCTACGGACATCTCGGTTAACATCCCGATTGCCTTGGACACGATATCAATGACAACGACGATGGATCCTGTGACAACCTTTATTCTGTCTCGTGACAGCTCGAATGCAAAAACCGGATACTACAAGGCACCCCTACAATTTACGGCCTATGCGGCGTCCGGAAACTCTGTCACCTTCTCGGCACCTGCGCTGAGTGGAACGGGATTGTCCCTGTCAAATGTGACACCGAATACCGTGCAAATCGTCGGGACGCCCACCCGAACGACGGGTCTCACGGGCCTCGTGGTGACAGCTACAGCTGCGAACACGAACGCAACGTCAGCTCTGTCGACTCAGTTTTCTATTGTTAACGATATCGTTACTCTCGGATCCTTTTCGGTGAGCGCGATCCAAAATATCCCAATCACACCAATTCAGGTGACAGCTTCGTCGCTGAGTGAACGAAACGTTATATCCTTCACAGGATCGAACTTCCCCCCGGGACTGTTTATATCGACCACGGGAATCATCTCGGGGACCGTGCTGTCTGCTACAGGTGGGAATCTCACGGTATATGGCTCGACTGGATATGCCTCCGGATCATTGACGACCCCGTACACAGTCACTCCCGACAACGTTCTCCTCTTTGCTGCACAAGCCTCATACACGATCGTGCCCGGCACGGCGGTATCTGCGAATATTACAGGGGCCTCTTTCAGCGGAGGAGTTGTCAGCAACTATCGTTTCTGCAATCTGACCAACACATACGGTCTCACCATCAATTCGAACTCGGGAGCCATCAGTGGCACTCTGTTCGACGGAATCCCGCCCAATGTACTTCCGGCGTCGTGTAACTTTCAAGTGTATGCCGACTCGGGAAGTGCCAGCGCCTTTGTCCCGGGAGTTCTTACGACAATCAACTCGTATCTGTGCAACCAATACCTTGTCAAATCGTCCTTGTCAAATGAGTCCGGGGACGGATTGCTTGTGTCGAGCCGAGTCCTCAACGGTGACCCAAATCCATATATACGAATTGCTCATGGGAATGACGACAATGTTAATTATCCAAATGACTTTATCTTGCGGCCCAATCCAAATGGCATTAACGGCCGGTTTCTTTTCTCATATACCAAGTTCTCCGTTACGGCTCCGTCGACTCCGGTGACGACACCCTTCGTTATGTACTCGGACAATGGTGTCAACTATGGAAAAACTCCGGAAACCGCCTTTGTTGATGCGAACGTCCCCTTCTTGTATTATGATTCCTCATCAAATCCGACAACATCGAGTGCTACTCCCCAGCTCGCATCGGTAAATGCGTTGATACGCACGAGCTCAACAAATGTAGTCACGGTGGGATATGTTGGGGCTGTTGTTGAGGGCACCTTCAGAACAGGCACCTGCCTCTTTTCCTCATCGAATGACGGCGTCAGTTGGTCGCGAACGGATTTTGGGTACTCCTCAGAGTCACTCATATTCTCCCGCAGCGGGAATGGATCAAATTACGCGAGCGAGAGTGTTAGCTCTTCGACCCTATCTAACTCATACCTGATCGGAGGATTTGCAACGTCATACGATTCTTCCCGAGCCCGACTTCTTGTTGGAGGGGCAAGTCTGGGACCTACAGGGGCGAGTTCAAGTGGATCGGGCTCAGGTGGCACAACGGGTGGATCACAGCAGGATACCCCCGTCGATAACTATGGATACTTGGATATTATAGATAGCACCATCACTTGGACCCCATCATCCAGTTCTCCCTTTGCGGGTGAAATTGCGTTCCTGAATGCGGATGTTTCCGGAGTCTTTGTTGCAACAGGGACGAGTGCATACAGTAACATCACAATATTGAACAGGCCAATCGCAGATCTCAATAAAACTGCAAACACGGTGGCATACTCAACAAACGGAGGGACCTCGTGGTCGCCTGGGAGATGGACTGGATCTGACAGTAGTTTTAATTTCATTGGCGGAGAGATTGCGAGTGATGGGACGAACACCTGGTTAGCAACGGGTGTCCGTGCGGGAACGGCTGGTTCTAGCGGCGGAAGCACGACGTTCCAACCCTTGATTGCCTACTCTATTGGAGGGTCAAATTGGAGCACGTTTAATCTTCCTGATCAATCAACAAATTTTCCTGCGTCGACCGATCGCCTGTATCCTCCTCTTCCGATTGGTCCTCTGTACTTTAACAAGGCGACCCTCACCTGGCATGTTTTTGTTCTGATTGTCAGTGGAACAACGAAGACCATCATCGAGTATATTCACGACAATGTGTCCTTATTCACAAATCCAGACACGTGGTCATCTATAACGACAAACTTTGATTCGACCCTCCAAGGGAACGTAGATTTAAATACACGCCTCATTGCGGCTCGTCCCACTGTGTATGGCAAATCTCCCAACGGAGATATCCTAAGCACCCTATCCTTTTCCTCGTATGGCGTAAATGGACCTATCCTAGACTCTCCTGCATACACGAACCTCACCTTGGTCCAATACATTCCAATGACACCCGTTGTCTTCTCTGCACACTCCTCTCCCGGCTCACCTCCGGGCGGGACAATTTATTACTACGTTTCCAAGGGATCCCTGCCAATTGGAATTTCGTTCAATCCTCAGACGCGGGTCTTGTCCGGAACACCTGCACACGTCGGAACTTCGTTGATACCTATCTTCATCAAGGATAGCAACGGAACCTCCACATACACGTTAACAATCACAGTCCTGTTTCCGAGTGTTACCACGAGACCTCTGACAGGGGCAGGGGCCTACACCTCATACATCCGTCAGTTCACTCTTGCTGATGCCGCACAAAACAGTCGGAACAACAAGGTTCTGACCGAATCCGACACCCTGGGTGACTTTATGGCACCGTATGGAGGGGATACGATTTCTGACACCATCGACCCCAAATGCAAAAATCCGTCTTGTTAATCTGATTCGTGAGTCTCGGATTCTTGCGTCTTGTCTCTTTAGTCGTCCGCAGGCGGCAGCTCCATGCCCTTGAACTCATTCATCCCCATCGTCCCGACCCGGTGGCCCACGCCGTCATAGTCGAGGACATAGACCGTCTTCGTCTCGTCGTCGACGTGATACTCCTTGCCCTCGAAGTGGACCGGGACCAGGGACTTCATCTGCTCCTCGTAGACCGGGGCGGGCTCAGGCGCAACCGGCGCCAGGATCGCGCGCAGGTGGCTCTCGAGCGTCTTGCCCTCGGCGTTGAACTCCTCAGGCGTCATCGCGTTGATCGTGTCGAGCGTCTTCTTCTTGTTCGCCTCCACCTTGAGCTCGGCAGAGATCTCCTTGAACATCTTGGCGAACGTCGGCGTGTTCTCCACGTTCAGCGCCTTCTTGTCCTTCGGCTCCTTGGGCTCCTTCGGCTTCGGGCCGGGCTTCTTCTTCTCCTTCACGGCCACAGGGGCCTCCACCGGCGGGATCACCGCATCGACCGCCGCGATAATCGCCTCTGCATTGGACGCCTTCTCCTTCTTCGCGCGGGGCTTCTTGACCTTCGCGGGCGCCTCAGCAGGCGCCACCGGCTCAGCGACCACCGGCACCTCAACCGGCGCCTCAACCGGCGCCACCGAATCCGTCTCGACGACGGGCTCCTTCTTCTCCTTCTTCGCACGCGGCTTCTTGACCTTGGCCGGGGCCTCAGCCGGCATCGTCGGGACCGTGATCGACGCCTCGTTCGAGATGACCGGCATCGCAGGATTCTCGGGGAAGAGCTCCTGCAGGAGGAGCTCGATGAAGTAGGCCCGCTCCTGCTCAAACGAGGGCGCACCCTCCTGGTTCTTGACGGGGTTCTCCACCGTCACCTTCATGATAGCGTTGACAATAACGCTCTTGAGAGACATTGTATCTGTGTTCTGTTGCTGTTTAACTGTGCTGGTTACTGTCTAAGGGTTAGGCAGTAACAGGCTATGATCTACTGGAACCACTTTCGTTTTGATCGAAAACCAAAACGAAAGTGGATTCGATAGGGCAAGGAGGTCTTGTCCCAATGGCCTACCGTAACAACCGCAGCCGGCATTCTGTAACTGCCCGTGATGGAGTCGACACACGTAAAAAGGAGAACTGGGCTCGGGTCGCCGCGAAGGCGCCCGTCCCCCAGGAGACAATCTGCCGTTCGGACACGATCAACGGCTTAGGGCTTCCCGCCGCACAACTGGGAAACTTTGTCTCCACGATGGCGTGGGGTGACTACATGACGGGCACGGTGGCCCCCTGTGCTCGCCCTGTGACGCCAGAGTCGGAGCGCCGGCCGCGGGAGCGTATGCTCGCCCTGTGGAAGGATATGATCGAGGATCCCGCCAAGTATGGCGACGATCTGGTGATGTGGCTCGACCTGGACGCGACGCTGCGGAACACGTCCAAGACCTTCAAGATGGACGACGTCTGGGCTGAGCGCCAGGCGGCGATTCTCGCGAAGGAGCGGGCCGAGCAGGCGCCGTGGCGTGCTCTCTACACGTCCATCGCGAAGGAGGCGGCGAACGAGGGTGGGCGCCGGTGGTCTCTGCGCGACATCCGCAACTTCGTGCGCCGGCGCAAGGAGGCGGCTGTCAAGATCCAGGCGCTGGTGCGCGGTTATCAGGCGCGGTGCCACGACGTGCACCAGGATTGCTCGCGCTGCCTCTGCCACCGCATCTGCCCGACGCTCGTCGACGGTCTCGCGGTCTGCAACGAGTGCCTGATCGAGGAGGCGCTCTCTCGGGCCCAGGAGGAGGCATACTATCAATACAAGCTCGACCGGGAGATGGACCGGTGGGACTAGGCGCTAGGCGCTAGGCGCGGGTGAAACGAACTTACTTACATTTTTCTTGTGTAATCTCATACACGACACTGCAGAAACTCTTGTGGACTCCCTTCCAGCGCATACCGCCGTCAAACACGGTCGTTCGGTTACTCTCTGCCTATCGTGGCACTCCCTTTACCTATCGTGATGGCGTATCCGAGTGGAAGGGAGATGGTGGGCTTTTATTCGCAACGTGCGACGAGGAGATCGTCGGCATGTTGCGCTTGGATTATCGTCGTACCTACACCGAACTATCGTCCTTTGTGGTGAGTCCCTCGATGCAAGGGAAGGGGATTGGTCAACAGATGCTGAAGCATGTCGTTGAAGCCTCACGAGTATCGCACACCCCCGTCTATCTCAAGGTCAAACAGGACAACCCCGCTCAGTTCTTATACAGCCGCAATGGATTCCGTCGCTGTGCGGTCTCTGATGGACGTTATCATATGAAATTTACTTCGTCATCACATACGCCTTATTTATCCCCGAGAACTCTGCAATGAGATGAAAGAAGGCGCCCGCCAGAAACACGGTCACCCACTTGGACTGTCCAAGCTTCTCTGTCGCCCAGAACACGGGCAAGAGGAAGAGACCGACAAAGATAGCCTCGAACAGAACGTTCATTATCTTATGAAAACGAAAGTGTTTTTCCCTGCCGGGATAGACCTATCGCAGTATGATTCGCCCCCGCAACAACGTTAAACAGACTGTTACCGAGACTCTCGAGTCTCTCGGTGAGACTCTGACCTCCTTCATTCGCCACAACGAGGACGAGCCCCGTCGGTGGGTCGTTGCCTTGGCCGACGACTCGTGCTTCCTCCTGATTGAGATCATCTTTGAGAACGGTGGGATCGTCGGTGGTATCCTCGAGAACAACGGCATCAAGCCCTTTCGCGCGTCCCGGATTATGAACGACATCCTCAACCGCCTGCACTTCGAGGATTAAAAAAACCGATCCAATAAACAAATATGAAGATTTACGAGATTACCAAGGCGAACGCCGAGGCGATGTCGATTGAGAACGCCGAGAAGTACCTCGCGGAAGAGGCGGTGTGGCGTAAGGAGCAGCCGTATGGCGAGGCGTATGACCGTGACATTGCAGGGTATGTTCTTGATGTGGACGAGGAGCGGGACTGGAGCAACCGGGCTAACATCAAGCCTCCCTACAAGTTCCACGAGCAGGGCGACCTCGGAAAGAACGGTGCGAATGCGTTCAGGGCTCTCGTCCGCCGTGGTGTTCCTCACTCGAAGCTTATGACGATCGAGGTCAAGGATGCAATGGCCCTTGATCCCGAGGTCAAGACGATTCTGGAGAAGAAGATTGCCGCCCCTTTGCAGAAGCTCAAGGCCGAGGCGTCCGAACGCACCAAGCGCCAGTTTGAGAACGCGTCTCCCGAGCGCAAGGGACACATCCTGACCGCCTGGACTCGCAAGCACACGGGAGCGAAGAGCTTTGCGAAGAGCAGCAAGTTTGACGCTATTCGCGGGCTGAAGGGCGGACGTCGTGGCTCTCGTCGCTACACTCGTCGCCGGGGATCGTCGACCCGTCGCCGTTAAAAAAATTAGATCTTGTTCACCTTCTCCGCCACAACCTTGACGAGCGCGACCTTACCGAGGTCTAACTGGCACCCGTGCTCCTCGGGCGCACGACACTTGACACAACACGTAACACCACACGCACACTTGAACTCAAGGTGCGTGTGCTTTTTACACTTGGCACACCGGATCTTCATCGTAGTTGGATCGTATTGAGAGGTTGAGTAGATTCGTTTTTCGGCTTGCACGAGCACGGAAGCGGGCAGGGAGCGACACAGGTGCTGTGCTTGTCTGCCTTCGGACAGGCCATGTGCTTCGACGCTGCCTCGCGGAAGACACAGGTGACCTCACAGAGGTCCTTCAGGTGGGAGGGCAGTACACAGCACCCCTGATCGGCAAGGCGCGTAAGTTTGCTGAGGTTCTTCATGTTCTTCGACATGGTGTGTTATCTCCTCACGAAAAGCATTTCGTTTTGAAGAACAATACGATTGATGAAGACGGTCACCTACCTGACCCGTGTGGATCCGGATGTGCGATA
>Ga0209499_1002540_pt1 | contig 11623 bp, 8 predicted proteins | sample C_130208_EF_Meta_FD_187306 | JGI IMG/M metagenome (GOLD analysis project Ga0209499, IMG submission 187306) | Freshwater microbial communities from Lake Croche, Canada to study carbon cycling - C_130208_EF_MetaG (SPAdes) (version 2) | ecosystem: Environmental > Aquatic > Freshwater > Lake | place...
TGCAAAGGGATATGAAATTCAAAAAAATAATAAATATAATATTGTTGCAATCGATTATGGAATTAAGACAAATATTCTAAGAAATTTTTCTGAATTAGGATGCAAAGTAACTGTCGTTCCATCAACTACTTCTTCTAAGGATATATTAAATTTAAAGCCAGATGGTGTTTTTTTATCTAATGGACCTGGAGATCCTGATGTTACTGGAAAATATGCAATCAAAATAATTCAAGAAATAATATCCTCTAATACACCTGTGTTCGGAATATGTTTGGGGCATCAATTACTAGCTTTAAGCTTGGGTGCAAAAACAAAAAGAATGCACCAAGGTCATAGAGGTGCAAACCATCCTGTTAAAAATTTAACAAATAATAAAGTGGAAATCACAAGTCAAAATCACGGTTTTGAAGTTACAAAAGATAGTATTCCAAAAGATGTCGAGGTAACTCATATTTCTCTTTTTGATACTTCCGTTGAAGGAATAAAATCAAAAACTAAACCTGTGTTTTCTGTACAATATCATCCAGAATCATCTCCTGGACCGCATGATAGCAATTATCTGTTTAAAGATTTTATTAACCTAATAGAAAAAAATAAAAATTAATGCCTAAAAGAAATGACATAAAATCAATTTTAGTTATTGGTGCAGGGCCAATTATAATCGGACAAGCCTGCGAATTTGATTATTCAGGAACACAAGCCTGCAAAGCTTTAAGAACCGATGGTTATAGAATTATTTTAATCAATTCAAATCCAGCAACTATCATGACGGACCCCGATGTTGCGGACAAAACTTACATTGAACCTATCACAACTGAAATTATAGAAGAAATCATTAAGAAAGAAAAACCAGATGCAATTTTACCAACTATGGGAGGTCAAACAGCTCTTAATGCTGCGATGGCACTGAAGAAAGAAGGCATATTAAAAAAATATAATATTGAATTAATAGGAGCAAATTCTGAGGCCATAGAAAATGCTGAAGATAGAGAAAAATTTAAAAAAAATATGACGGATATTGGTCTCGAATGCGCAAAGTCATTAATTTGTAGATCAATGGAGGATGCAAAAAAAAGTTTAAAATCAATTGGCCTTCCTGCAATTATTAGACCTTCGTTTACTCTTGGAGGTTCTGGCGGCGGAATCGCACATACTGAAGAAGAATATTTAAAAATTATAGCAAACGGTCTTGATCTTTCTCCAACAAAAGAAGTTCTAATTGAAGAGTCTTTATTGGGATGGAAAGAGTTTGAAATGGAAGTCGTTAGAGACAAAAATGATAACTGTATAATTATCTGTTCAATTGAAAATGTGGATCCAATGGGAATTCATACTGGGGACTCTATTACGGTTGCTCCAGCATTAACTCTAACTGATAAAGAATATCAAGTTATGAGAGATGCTTCTTTTAAATGTATTAGAAAAATTGGAGTTGAAACTGGTGGATCTAACGTTCAATTCGCAATAAATCCAAAAAATGGAAGAATGATTATCATTGAGATGAATCCTAGAGTTTCTAGATCTTCTGCCTTAGCATCAAAAGCAACTGGTTTTCCAATAGCAAAAGTGGCCGCTAAACTTGCGGTTGGTTACACTTTAGATGAACTCAAAAATGAAATCACTGGCACAACACCAGCCTCTTTCGAACCAACTATTGATTATGTGGTAACTAAAATTCCAAGATTTGCATTTGAAAAATTTAAAAATACTGAAGCAATATTAGGAACTGCGATGAAGTCTGTTGGTGAAGTCATGTCTATTGGAGGAAACTTCAAAGAATCCGTCCAAAAAGCATTGGGTTCATTAGAAATTGGTTTTGATGGTTTTGATATGAATGAAGAAATAAATGTTCAAGATTTAAAAAAGAAACTCATAGAAAGAACTCCTAACAAAATACTTTATGTAGCTGAGGCTTTTAGAAGAGATTTAAAATTAGATGAAATATATGAAATGACAAAAATTGATAAGTGGTTCTTGGAACAAATCCAGGAATTAGTAATTGTAGAAAATCAAATTAAGACTGAAGATGTTTTAAATAATAAGCAAAAACTTCAATATATTAAATCAATTGGATTTTCAGATAAAAAAATTGCAAAAATTCTTAATTTAAAAAGCAAAGAAGTAAGATCTGCTAGAAATAAATTCAAAATTCATCCTATATACAAAAAAATTGATACTTGCGCTGGAGAATTTGAATCTAAAACTCCTTATATGTATTCTACTTATGGAAGTAACGATCCAAGTGCTTGTGAATCTGAACCAACAAATAAAAAGAAAGTTATCATTTTAGGTAGCGGTCCAAATAGGATAGGTCAAGGAGTAGAGTTTGATTATTGCTGTTGTCAGGCAAGTTATGCCTTAAAAGAAATTAATTATGAAACCATTATGATTAATTGTAATCCAGAAACTGTATCTACTGACTACGATACCAGTGACAGATTATATTTTGAGCCTTTAACTGAAGAACATGTAATTGAAATTATTGATAAAGAAAAAAGCAATGGCTCACTTGCTGGTGTCATAGTTCAATTTGGGGGTCAAACTCCTTTAAAACTTGCAAAATTTATTGATGAAAATAAAATTCCAATATTAGGAACGCAACTTGAGTCCATTGATCTTGCTGAAGATAGAGAAAAATTTAAGAATTTTGTAATTAAAGAATCTCTTCTGCAAGCAGAAAGTGGTCTTGCAAGATCTGAAGCTGAAGCAATTCAAATTGCAAAAAAAATCAATTTCCCAATTGTTATTAGACCTTCTTACGTTCTGGGAGGTAGAGCCATGGAAATCGTATATGACGAAGATCATCTTAAAAAATACATAAAAGAAGCTGTTAAAGTTTCAGGAAAAGAACCAGTGTTAATAGATAGATTCATCAATGATGCGATTGAAGTTGATGTTGATGCTATTTGTGATGGTAAAGATGTTTTTATTGCAGGCATCATGGAGCACATTGAAGAAGCCGGTATCCATTCTGGAGATTCTGCATGCTGTATCCCTCCTTATTCATTAAAACAAAATGTTATTGATGAAATATCAAATCAGACAAAGAAAATTGCTTTTGGTTTAAAAGTTTTGGGCCTACTTAATATTCAATTTGCAGTAAAAGGTGAGCAAGTTTACGTTTTAGAAGTAAATCCAAGAGCTAGCAGAACTGTACCATTTGTTGCTAAATCAATCGGAGTTCCTGTTGCAAAAATTGCAACAAAAGTAATGTCTGGCTTAAAATTAAAAGATCTAAATTTAAGTAAAAAAAATCATAAATTATATTCAGTTAAAGAGGCTGTATTCCCTTTTAATAAATTTCCAAATGTAGACACTTTATTAGGACCTGAAATGAAATCCACTGGAGAAGTAATGGGAATTGATAAATCATTTGGACTAGCCTTTGCAAAAAGTCAGTTTGCAACTGGTAATAAAATTCCAAAATCAGGTGTTGCTTTCTTGTCCGTAAAAAAAGATGACAGAAAATATATTTTAAAAATTGCACAAGAACTTAAAAAGCTAGGATTTGATATTCTTGGAACATCTGGAACATCTGATTTTTTAAATACATCAGGAGTTGATTGTAAAAAAATTAACAAAGTATTAGAGGGTAAACCTCATATAGAAGATTTTCTGAATGAAAAAAAAATCTCATTAGTTATAAATACATCTCAAGGAAAACAGTCCATAAAGGATTCTTTTTCTCTTAGAAGAGCGGCTCTTACAAGCGGAACTCCTTACTACACGACTATTGCTGGAGCGAATGCAATTACTGAAGCCATTAAGTCCTTAAAAAATTCCAAATTTGAAGTTCTTGCTTTGCAGGATATAAATTAATTAACTTTCCAATCAGTCTCGAAAGTTACATAATTTACCTGAAGACATCTTCTATCTCTTTTAATTGTTTTCTTCTCTAATCCGTGCCAAGTATCAGGACCGCTTGTGAAAGCATATCCATAATTATTTTTATATGGAACAGTTTTTACTAATTTTAAATTTTTATCATAAAAATCAGTGCCTAATTCTTCCGATTCATAATTGTCTGGATTTGCAAATAATAAGCATGACATTAATTTTTCTTTAATGTCGCAATGTGGCTTAAGCCAAAAACCAACTCTGTCTGCAATAATCTCAACACGAACATAAGCTTTGCTTAAATCTTTTTTAATTTTTGAACCAATAAATTTGGCAGTCTCCATCTTGCATAATTCATCAATAAATTTTTTTAAATGTGGATAATCTTTATAATTATCTTTTGTAACAAATTCTCTTATTTTTCCCGCTTTGCCACCTGTGGGATCACCTGATCTGTATGTTCCGGCACCTCCATCTACAGCTCTAGTGCCATCAAAATCCACTTTAACTTCAGGAACTTTTGCTCCGCAAATTTCTTTTATTTGTTCATTAGTTAGAGGCTCCGTTAATTCCCAATGATCAAAAGGATAGCTTGAATGAACTGAATTATTCTGAAAAGATTTTAAAAAACTCATTAATGTTAATTTAACCTTTCTTTTATTATTTTCGCAATTCGATTTGTCTCATCAAGTATCGGATAGCTCCAATAATCTACGTTTTCTCCTAAAAATCTAATAATTCCTTTTTCTCTAAAACTATTAAGAAAGTACTCAAATCTAGTATTTTTTCTCTTAGCTTTCATTTTAGCTACAAATATTGGCTTTTGTGTGATGGCACACTCGGAAATCATTGAAGTAGAATCGCAAGTTACAATAATTATTTTGGATAATTTAAGAGCTGATAAGTAGGCTTCTTTACTGACGAAATCAATAATGACTGCTGAATCCAAAAAAAACTTTCTAGCAAAATCGATAATATTATCTGGAGTTCTTCTTGATTTAATAATAATTAATTTAAAACCTTTGTTTAAAAAACTACTTTTTATAGATAAAAAGATATTCCCAAGATCAATTTCATTAAAATCGTAATATCTATTAGGACCGCCTAAGACTAAAGTAACGATTTTATTATTCTCGGATAAATTATATTTTGAAAAAAAATTACCGCTATTATCTACATCCTTTTTTTCAATATAATGAAGAGCGCCAAACGTACTTAATACATTATTGCCTTTTATTTGATCATGCTCTGGAGCAACAATTAAATCAAAATTTGAAAAATTTACTTTAGGGTTTTGAATATGAATATTAAATAAATTCTTATTATTTCTTTTTAAAAATAAAGAAGAAATAACACTATTTTTTCCACAAGAAATTAACACCTGATTCTCTACAAGATCTGGAATCTTTCCGTCAATAACGGATTTGTTAACAGGAACTAGATTTATAGGAAGATATCTCCAAGGTTTTTTTAAATTTACAAAACAATGATTAAAATCCAATTTTAAAGCTTTTGCTAAACCTTCAACTTGGCTCACCATACCATGAGCTCCTTCTGTTAATAATAATGCTTTAAAATATCTCATTGTTTAAAATGATAATTAATTATAAGTATTATTAATTAAAATCTACAATGAATGTCGATAAAATAAATAAAGTAATAATTATTGGATCAGGCCCAGCTGGATATACGGCTGCAATTTATGCTGCAAGAGCAATGCTTGAACCAATTTTAATCGCAGGTTCGCAACCTGGTGGTCAATTAACGATCACTACAGACGTTGAAAATTTTCCTGGATTTTCCGATGTAATACAAGGCCCTTGGTTAATGGAGCAAATGAAAGAACAGGCTACAAAAGTTGGAACAAAATTTATTGAAGATCATATTTCTAAAGTTAATCTTGGCAAAAAACCTTTTGAACTTATTGGTGAATCTGGAACTCACTACTTTGCTGAAAGTATTATTATTTCAACGGGTGCACAAGCTAGATGGCTAAATCTTGATACAGAGGAAAAGTATAAGGGATTTGGTGTTTCTGCCTGCGCAACATGTGATGGCTTCTTCTATAAGAATAAAGATGTTGTTGTGGTTGGTGGCGGAAATTCAGCAGTTGAGGAATCTTTATTCCTTACTAATTTTGCAAAAAAAATAACATTAGTTCACAGAAAAAGCGAATTAAAAGCAGAAAAATTATTACAAAAAAAATTATTTTCTAATCCTAAAATTAATGTGATTTGGGATAGCGTTGTTTCAGAAATTATTGGAACAGAAAATCCTAAAGGAGTGACTGCTGTTAAATTAAAAAATATCAAAACAAATACCGTCACAGAACTTCAAACCCATGGACTTTTTGTTGCAATTGGACATGATCCAGCAACAGCTTTGTTTAAAGGGCAAATTAATATGGATAGCAGTGGTTACTTAATAACTCAGCCGGATTCTACAAAAACTAATATACCGGGAGTATTTGCAGCTGGAGACGTTAAAGATAAAATCTACAGACAAGCTGTTACCGCTGCTGGAATGGGATGTATGGCTGCTCTTGAGGCTGAAAAATATTTATCTAATCACTAAGACTATTTTAAACTTTCGCAAAAACTTTTAATTTTAATTACAGCCTTCTCTAAAATCTGCATAGATGTTGCATAAGAAATTCTAAAATAACCTTCTAACCCAAAAGCTGAACCTTGAACAATTGCAACTCCTGTTTCTTCTAATAAGTAAGTTGCAAAATCAGTATCGTTTTTAATAATCTTTCCGCTAGATGTTTTTTTATTCATTAATTTTTTACAATTTGGGAAAACATAGAATGCGCCTTCAGGAATAACGCAGGTTAATCCTTTAATATTATTTAAAGCATTAACAACAAAATCTCTTCTTTTTTTAAATTCTAAAGCTCTAGGATTAATAAAACTCTGATCACCATTTAAAGCCTCGACTGCGGCTGCTTGGCTAACAGAAGATGGATTGGTTGTAGATTGAGATTGAATTTTTTGTATTGCTTTGATCAATTCTTTTGGACCAGCAGCATAACCAATTCTCCATCCTGTCATTGCGTAAGCTTTGCTTACACCATTTACAACTAAAGTTCTGTCTTTTAAAGAATCGTCTATTTCTAAAATATTTACAAATCTTGAATCATTTGCACCTTTGTCTTGGTAAAGAATGTGTTCGTAAATATCATCTGTTAAAATATTTACATGTTTATGTTTTTTTAAAACTTTAACTAATTCAGTAAGTTCTGATCTTGAATAACACATCCCGGTTGGATTGCCTGGTGAGTTTAAAATAAACCATTTTGTTTTATTAGTTATTAATTTGTCAAGCTGATCGGCAGAAATTTTAAAATTACTTCGTTCATCACATTCTACAAATTTTGGCGTCCCTCCAGCTAATAAAACCATATCAGGATACGAAACCCAATAAGGAGCTGGAATAATAACTTCATCTCCAGAATTAATTGTTGCAAGAATACAATTATAAATTACCTGCTTCCCCCCCGTTCCAACTGTAATATTATCTACATCAAAACTTAAATTATTTTCTCTTTTAAATTTACTAACTATCGCTCTTTTTAACTCTGGAGTTCCGTCAACAGCTGTATATTTTGTCTGTCCTTCTTTAATGGCTTTAATTGCAGCTTCTTTTATATTATTTGGTGTATCAAAATCTGGTTCTCCAGAAGCTAATGCTATTACTTCCTTTCCACTTTCTTTTAACAATCTAGCTTTCTGAGTAATTGCAATTGTAGGAGATTCTTTTATTCTCGATAAAGAAGTTGATAGTATAGACATCTAAATTAATTATATTTTGGAATATGCAAAATCTTTCGGAAACTAATATATTAGAAAAATCAAATACGAAAGAACTTTCTTCAAAAAAATTAGAAGGTGGAAAAAAATTTCAACTAATAACTGAATACACTCCTGCTGGTGATCAACCTAAGGCTATTTCTTTTTTAAAAACAGAAATATTAAACAATAAAAAAAATCAAGTTTTGCTTGGCGTAACGGGTTCTGGAAAAACTTTTACAATGGCAAAAATTATTGAAGAATTAAATCGACCGGCCTTAATTCTTGCTCCAAATAAAACTTTAGCTGCGCAATTATATGGCGAAATGAAAAACTTTTTTCCTAATAATGCAGTTGAATATTTTGTCTCTTATTATGACTACTACACTCCCGAAGCATACGTACCTAGATCTGATACTTATATAGAAAAAGAAGCATCCATTAATGAGCAAATAGATAGGATGAGACATTCAGCTACCAGATCTCTTTTAGAAAGAGACGATGTAATTATTGTTTCAAGCGTATCATGCATTTACGGACTAGGATCGGTAGATTCTTATAGCAAAATGACTTTGGTTTTTAAAAAAAATGAAAGTTATGAAAGAGATAAAATAATTAAAGGACTTGTTGAGCTGCAGTACAAAAGAAATGATCAGAATTTTTATAGGGGAACTTTTAGAGTTCGTGGAGAAAATATAGAGGTTTTTCCTTCTCATTATGAAGATGAAGCGTGGAGAATTACAATCGAAAATAATAAAATAACCCAAATCAAATCTTTTGATCCATTAACTGGTGCTGACAAGCAAGAAATTAATTTAATAAAATTATATGGAAATAGTCATTACATTACTCCTAGACCAACAGTAGAAAAAGCAATTAAAGAAATTAAAAAAGAGCTTATTGCGACTTTAGATAAATTTAGAAGTGAAAAAAAACTTTTAGAAGCGCAGCGATTAGAAGAAAGAACTAGATACGATCTTGAAATGATTGAAGCGACTGGAAGTTGCGCTGGAATAGAAAATTATTCAAGATTTTTATCTGGCAGAAATCCTGGTGAGCCCCCACCAACTTTATTTGAATATCTACCTGATAACTGTTTAGTATTTGTTGATGAAAGTCATGTTACTATTCCTCAATTAAACGGAATGTATAAAGGCGACCATACTAGAAAAAAAACTTTGTCTGATTATGGTTTTAGACTTCCTTCTTGCATGGATAATAGGCCTTTAAAATTTGAAGAGTGGGATTTGATGAGGCCGCAAACAATATTTGTTTCAGCAACGCCAAGTGAATGGGAATTAAAACAAAGTAAAGGAGTGTTTGCTGAACAAATTATAAGACCCACAGGACTTATAGATCCTCAAATTTTTATTAGACCGGCTAAAAATCAAGTCGACGATTTATTAAATGAATGCCTTAACGTTGCTAAAAACAATCAAAGAGTACTTGCTACCACACTTACAAAAAAAATGGCTGAAGATCTAACTGAATACCTTGATGAAAATGGAGTTAAGGTTCGTTATATGCATTCTGATATTGATACTCTAGAAAGAATAGAAATTATCAGAGATTTAAGACTTGGGGTATTTGATGTTTTAGTAGGAATTAATTTACTAAGAGAGGGATTGGACATACCAGAATGTTCTCTTGTTGCAATTTTAGATGCTGACAAAGAGGGTTTTTTACGATCAGAAATATCTTTAATACAAACGATTGGTAGAGCAGCAAGAAATATTGATGGAAGGGTTATTTTATATGCTGACAAAGAAACTCAAAGTATCAAAAAAGCTATTAACGAAACTAATAGACGTAGAGATAAGCAAATTGAATATAATAAAAAAAATAAAATCACTGCCCAATCTATAAAATCAAAAATTAATGATATTCTTGAGGGTGTTTTTGAAAAGGATTATGTAACTTTCAATGATGATATTCCTGTGGGGGGGAATCTTAAAAAACATCTAAAAATGTTAGACAAAGAAATGAAAAAAGCGGCTGATAATCTAGAATTTGAACAAGCTGCAAAAATAAGAGATGAAATAAGAAAGCTTCAAGAAAGAGAATTAGAAATTAATATGAGTAGCAAAATTAAAGTTTATAACAATAATGTTCAAAAAGAATTAACGGGCAGATCTACTCAGGGCAAAGCTGGTATGATCGCAAAAAGAAAAAGATGATATGAATAAAAGTATTTTAATCACTGGATCATCTCAAAGAATTGGTAGAGAGCTATGTTTGTATTTTGCAAACATGGGTTGGAATATCGCTATACATTTTAATAAATCAAAAAGACAAGCCATTGCACTTAAAAATAAGATAGAAGAATATGGAGTAAAATGTGTTTACATTCAGGCTGATCTTTTAAATACAAAAAATATAAAAAAAATAATAATCGAAGCCAAAAAAAAATTAGGAGGTATCGATTGCATAATTAATAATGCTTCTGTTTTTAATAGTGATGATATTTTAAATTTTAATGAAAAAAGCTGGAACAATCATATAAAAATTAATTTACTTGCCCCTGCTCTTCTTATTAAAGAATTCTCAAAAATTAAAAATTTATCTGAAAACAAATCCATTATTAATATTCTCGATCAAAGAATATTTAAACTAACTCCTTATTTTTTTTCTTACACTATTAGTAAAACAGCATTGCACACCCTAACGAAGACTTCTGCTATGAAATTAGCTCCAAAAATTAGAGTTAATGCTATTGCTCCAGGACCTGTGCTTAAAAATAAAAGACAAACTCAAAAACATTTTAACAAACAATCAAAAAATACATTGCTTGGAATAACTGTCAAAATTGAAGACATATGCAAAACCGCTTATCTTTTAGCAAACAGCGAAACAATTACCGGACAAGTTATTGCGGTAGATAGTGGTCAAAGTCTTAATTGGAAAACTCCAGATATCATTGGAGTAAATGAATAAATGAAAAATAAAACAAATATCATAAGACTATTTGAAAAAAAAAATAAATCTAAATCTAAGGAAATAATTTTTATTAAAAATTATGTTTGCAAAGCAATTATTGGTTATCATTCTTTTGAGAAGTTAAGACCTCAAAAATTAAGATTTAATGTTGAAATTCTTAGTGATCAAAAAAAAGTTATTGATGGAAACTTGAGGTCAGTAATTGACTATGAAGATGTTATCCAAAGAATAGATCTCCTTTTAAAAAAAAAATATAATTTTCTAGAATCTTTTGCTAATGATTTTATGAATGAAATCTTTAAAAATAAGAATATTTTGAATATCAAAATTAAGATTGAAAAATTAGATATAATTAAAAATACTGAATCTGTTGGCATAGAATTCCACAAAGCAAGAAGTGATCATGAAAAATCTTGAACAAGGAAAAGAGATTATAAAAAGTAAAATTCAATTTCTCTCTAACGGCCCTGGCGTTTATAAAATGCTAGACGACAAAAATACCATAATTTATGTAGGAAAAGCAAAAAATCTACCTAATAGATTAAACAGCTACATCACCTCTTCACATCTGCCTATTAGAACTGAAAGAATGATTTCCAGTACAAAAAACTTAGAATTTACCGCAACTCAAAATGAAGCAGAAGCATTGTTGCTTGAAGCTAATCTTATAAAAAAAAACCAGCCTCGTTATAATATTTTATTAAAAGACGACAAATCCTTCCCTTATATTCAGCTAACAAGATCGCATTCGTTTCCTCAAATTACAAAATTTAGAGGCAAACAAAATAAGAATGATATTTTTTTTGGTCCATTTGCCTCCGCGGGTTCAGCAAGCTGGACAATAAAAACTTTGCAAAAAGTTTTTATGCTTAGAGTGTGCGATGATTCAATATTTAAAAACAGAAAGAGACCATGCATTCTTTATCAAATAAAAAGATGCTCCGCACCATGCACAAATGAGATTAACCAAAAAGATTATAATAAACTTGTTGAGGATAGCGTTAATTTTTTAAACGGAAAATCTGCCCTTATTCAAAAAAAACTTTCAAAAGAAATGG